>OHYF01000276.1_pt1 | contig 30070 bp, 29 predicted proteins | sample 1580111 | NCBI WGS metagenome assembly OHYF01 (sample SAMEA3882530, study PRJEB24775) | human gut metagenome | biome: human-associated habitat; feature: intestine environment; material: feces | place: Netherlands | collected 2009/2010
CGCGGTTCCTTCGGCGCAAAGCGCCTGCGGAATGGAGGTTAAAATGGCAAATCTGACCATTGAAAAAGTAATCGGGAGAGAAATTATTGATTCCAGAGGAAATCCGACTGTTGAGGCAGAAGTTGTTTTGACGGACGGAACCGTAGGAAGAGGCATGGCACCCAGTGGAGCTTCTACCGGCGAGTTCGAAGCGCTGGAGCTGCGTGATCAGGATAAATCCCGATTTGGCGGCAAGGGTGTTTTAAAAGCCGTCAACAATATCAATACTGTAATCAACGATGTACTCTGTGGAGTAGATGCATTTGACACTTATAAAGTAGATGCTGCGATGATCGAAGCAGACGGAACAGAGGATAAATCCAAACTTGGTGCAAATGCGATTCTGGCAGTATCCATCGCAGCTGCAAGAGCGGCAGCACAGTCCTTAAATATTCCGCTGTACCGTTTCCTGGGCGGCGCAAACGGAAATCGGCTTCCGGTTCCGATGATGAACATCTTAAACGGCGGCGCACATGCAGCAAACACCGTAGATGTACAGGAGTTCATGATTATGCCGGTTGGCGCAAAGAGCTTTTCCGAAGGACTTCGCTGGTGTACAGAAGTATTCCATGCACTGCAGGCTTTGTTAAAGTCCAGAGGCCTTGCAACCTCCGTTGGCGATGAGGGCGGTTTCGCACCGAACCTTGGCAGCGACGAAGAAGCAATCGAAGTTATTCTGGAAGCAATCAAGAAGGCAGGTTACGAGCCGGGAACCGATTTCGTTCTGGCAATGGATGCAGCTTCCAGCGAATGGAAAGGCAGCAGGAAGGGGGAATATGTGCTTCCGAAGGCTGGCACGAAGTTCACCTCCGAAGAACTGGTTGCACACTGGAAAAAGCTGTGTGAGAAATATCCGATCGCTTCGATTGAAGATGGTCTGGACGAAGAGGACTGGGAAGGCTGGAAGCATATGACAGCAGAACTTGGTGACAAAGTACAGTTAGTCGGTGACGACCTGTTTGTTACCAATACAAAGCGTCTGCAGAAGGGGATTGACCTTAGCTGTGGCAATGCGATTCTGATCAAGTTAAATCAGATCGGCAGCGTATCCGAAACCCTGGAAGCGATCAAGCTGGCACACGAGGCGGGTTATTGTGCAATCACCTCCCACCGTTCCGGCGAGACAGAGGACACCACAATTGCAGACCTGGCGGTTGCATTGAATACCTGCCAAATCAAGACCGGCGCACCCAGCAGAAGTGAGCGTGTTGCAAAATACAACCAGCTGCTGCGAATCGAAGAAGAGCTTGGCAAGGCTGCCTGCTATCCTGGGAAGGCGGCTTTCGGCAGATAAAAAGCTGACATCAGAGAGGTACTACGATGAGTCAACAGGCATTTTGGCTGTTTCTGAAAATGGATAAGCGGAATCTGTTCGTACAGATGGCGCTCCAGTGCGCACCGGTGCTGGCGGGAATCAAGGTTTCCAATCTTCTGATCATCGAGGAAAGATACTGGAAGGAACTGTGTTTTCTGCTGCGCAATTCCGAAATGTGTGCCAGAAAGCTGTACCGCTGCAGAGATAAGATTACCCTGTTGCTGTACCGCAGAGAAGAACTGGAGCAATGGGTAAAAACGGTACAGGTCGAAGCCCTTTTAAAAGAGATCGGCTACGACAGCGTGGAGCTGCACCGGATTTTCAGAAAACTGGAACATCGGATCGGCGGGCACGGAAACGGTGAAATGCCTTTTCCTCACGAATTGGGACTGCTGCTGGGATATCCGGCAGAGGACGTCCGGGGATTTATGGGGATCGGATATAAAAAGTGTCTTTATACAGGCTATTGGAAGGTCTACGAGAAGGCGGAGGAAAAGATCGCACTGTTTTCAGAATACGACAGAGCGATGGATCTAGCCCTTTCTATGGCGTATGAAAGACAGAATATTTTAAAATTAAAAGAAGTTTTTGAAGTCGACAGTCAGGAGAAAAAGCTGGCTGTCTGAATACGAGAGGAGTAGGAAAATGAGCAAGGTATCCGTAGTATACTGGTCCCAGTCCGGCAACACACAGGCGATGGCAGAGGCTGTTGCAGCCGGCATCACAGAAGCAGGAAAAGAGGCAGAGGTTGTTTATGTTTCAGACGTAAACGTTGCAGATTTAACCGCAGAAAAAGCATTTGCATTGGGCTGCCCTGCAATGGGCGCAGAAGTTCTGGAAGAGGGCGAGTTCGAGCCTTTTATGGAGAGCATTGACGGCTCCATCTCCGGCAAGACCATCGCACTGTTTGGTTCCTACGGCTGGGGCGACGGACAGTGGATGCGCGAGTGGGCAGAGCGCGTGACCGGTGAAGGCGCAACCGTAGTAAACGGCGAGGGCTTAATCTGCCAGGAGACACCGGACGATGCAATGATCGAGGAGTGCAAAAATCTCGGAAAGGCGCTGGCAGCAAACGCCTGAGCACTTTAAAACAAAAAGATTCTCCATAATTTCCTGTTTGATATAATTTTTGACACAGCAAAAGGACAGTTACCATGAAGGATAGCTGTCCTTTTGTTGCACTATGACAGATAAAGAAGGTGCTTTGGCAGATTCTCGCGCCGAGGCGCGGTTGCTTTGGCAACCATCTACCTATGCGCCGAGTACACATCCTATTGTCAGGAATAAAAAAAGACATCACCCTGCGGGAATGCCTTTTTCGATGGATGTTCGCTGCTTCGAACAACAGAATATGCACTTTGGAAAAAGATTATTGTTTATCGCGGTTTTCCAGAACGTGTTTTTTGATTGCGGCGAAGCTTTCCGGGCTGATGACATGCTCCATGCGGCAGGCATCACTGACGGCTGTCTCGGGATCGACGCCGAGCTGAATCAGCCAGCCGGAAATCAGTTCATGACGTTCATAAATCATTTCAGCAATCTGGCGGCCGGTATCGGTCAGATAGATAAACCCTTCTTTGGTTACGGTAATATGGTTCTTTTCGCGTAGGTTCTTCATAGCGACACTGACGCTGGATTTTTTGAAGCCGAGTTCTTCTGCGATATCTACAGAGCGGACAACTGGATGGGTCTTGCTCAGGACAAGGATCGTTTCCAGATAGTTTTCCGCGGATTCATTTACTGCCATGGGATCACATTCCTTTCTGATGCTGTGCGCCTGCAACAGCATTTATAATAGTATAGCATGGATTTGTACGGTATTCAATTGAAAAAAAAGAAAACAGGACGAAAAAGATCTGTGAGGAAAGAATAAAATTTTGCAAAAGTACAAAAATAGACTGGGAAAAAATGGTCTCTTATGGTAATATTGAATATATTACAAGAATAAACACAGGGGGAAGATTTCATGGCAAAAGAAATGATTGCAATGCTGCTTGCAGGCGGACAGGGCTCGCGTCTGTATGCATTGACCCAGAGACTTGCAAAGCCTGCCGTTCCGTTTGGTGGAAAGTACCGGATTATCGATTTCCCGCTTTCCAATTGTGTCAATTCCGGGATTGATACAGTAGGCATTCTGACACAGTATCAGCCTATGGTGCTGAACGAATATATTGGAAACGGACAGCCCTGGGATTTGGACCGCTTAATTGGAGGCGTGCATGTTCTGCCGCCTTATCAGAAGGCATCCGGATCCGACTGGTATAAGGGAACAGCGAACGCAATCTATCAGAACATCCCGTTTATCGAGCGCTATAATCCCAAATACGTCATCATCCTGTCCGGCGACCAGATTTGCAAACAGGACTACAGCGATTTTTTACGCTTCCATAAAGAAAAGGGTGCAGAATTCTCCGTTGCTGTTATGGAAGTACCGTGGGAAGAGGCATCTCGTTTCGGTTTGATGGTAACGGACGAAAACGACAAGATCACCGCATTCCAGGAAAAACCCAAGGAACCTAAGTCAAATCTCGCGTCGATGGGAATCTACATTTTCAACTGGGATGTTTTAAAGAAATATCTGATCGAGGATGAGGCGGATCCGGAATCTGAAAACGATTTCGGCAAAAACGTCATTCCGAGCCTGCTGCGTGACGGCAGAGATATGTACGCTTATCATTTCAGCGGCTACTGGAAAGACGTCGGAACCATCAGCTCTCTCTGGGAAGCAAACATGGAGGTCCTCGATCCGGAGCACAGCGGCATTGACTTATTTGAGGATGACTGGAAAATCTACAGTCGAAACAGTGGGAAAACCGGTCACAGAATTTTGGATACCGGCGTTGTGGAAAACTCTATGGTGACGGACGGCTGCAGGATCGCAGGACATGTCAAGCATTCAATTCTGTTCTCCGGTGTATCGGTAGAAGAGGGCGCTGAGATCGAAGATGCAGTTGTAATGGGAGGCACTGTCATCAAAAAGGGCGCATCCGTCAAACACTGTATTGTTGCAGAAAATGTCGTGATCGGCGAAAACGCGGTTGTAGGTGAGATGCCGAAAGACGGCGCAGGCAGCGTTGCAACCATCGGTTCCGGTGTTTATATCGGAGACGGCGCAAAGGTCGGCCCTGCAGCGATGATCGATCAAAATGTAAAGGATGGTGAAGAACAATGGTAAACTCCAATGCGAACGCGCTGGGAATTATTTTCCCCAACAGCTATGATGGTCTGGTTCCGGAGCTTGTCACGGAGCGTCTGATGGCTTCCATTCCCTTTGCAGGCCGTTACCGTATGGTAGACTTTATTTTATCAAGCATGGTGAACTGCGGAATCGACAATGTTTCTTTGATCGTCCGTAAAAATTATCACTCTCTGATGGATCATCTCGGCTCCGGCAGAGAATGGGATTTAACCCGTAAATACGGCGGACTCAATATCGTGCCTCCGTTTGCTTCCAATACCGTGAAAGTATACAACGGAAGAATCGAAGCATTGGCGAGCATTCTGGATATGTTAAAGGATGCGAGAGAAAAATATGTCGTGATGTCTGACGCTAACCTTGCGGTAAACTTCGATTTTACAGCGATGCTGGAGCAGCATATCGAAAGCGGTGCGGATGTGACGATCGCATATAAGAAGCAGGAAATTCCCGTCGGAATGAAAAAGCCGTTTGATATTACAAAGGATCTGTACTACACGTTTGAGCTGGACGATGACGGCAGAATCCGTCAGCTGCGGATCAATCCGGAGGACGAGGGAGTTCAGAACCTTTCCATGAACATTTACATCATTGAAAGGGAATTTCTGGTACATATGATCAGCGAAGCCTATAGTAAGGGCATGGTTTATTTTGACCGTGATCTGCTGGCACCGAACCTGGAGCGTCTGAATGTCAGAGGCTTTGAATTTAATGGCTATCTGGCGCGCATCAGTGATATCAAGAGCTATTTCGATGAGAATATGAAGCTGTTAAAGGATGAAAATCTGGACGGTCTGTTTGGCGGCAACCCGATCTACACCAAGATTCGTGACGACAACCCGACCCGTTACATCCAGGGCTCCAAAGCGAAGAACATCATGTCCGCAGACGGTTGCATCATCGAAGGCGAAGTGGAGAACAGTATTCTGTTCCGTGGCGTCAGAATTGCGAAAGGTGCTAAGGTGAAAAACTGCGTCCTGATGCAGGATACAATCGTTGGCGAGGGCGCTAATGTAGAATATGTCATTACGGACAAAAACGTAACGATTTCAGCAGGAAAGGAAATCAAGGGAGCAGACAGCTTCCCTGTATATGTAGCAAAGTATCGCAGTGTATAAATGGAGGATTCCTATGGAAGCTTTCCGGATATGGCTGCAGGAGGAGCCGGCGCTGTTTTTAGGAGCAGCGGCGGCTCTGATGCTTATGAGCGGCAGCCTTTATGAGAGGCAGAGAGAACATAAAACAACACAGACATTGATGTTAAAAGGCGGGACGACGCTGATTGCAGCGCTTGTCGCGGGCGCAGCGGTATGGCAGCAGAACAGCCTGGCAGCATGCTTTGTGCTGGCAGCGACGCTTTGCTGTGCGGTCGCGGACGTCTTGCTGGAACGGATTTTTAATCTTGGCGCATGCGTATTTGCACTGGGACATATCTGCTATCTGGCGGCGTATTTTTCCGAAGCGCATTTTAGCATCGCTACAGCGGTCAGCCTTGTCGTTTTGCTGGCGGGGATGTACCTGATACACCGAAAACAGACCGTCGGAAAAAGCGGCAGGGAGATTTTGTCTGTTGTGGCCTATGGGCTGGTTCTGAGTGCGATGACGGCGGGCGCGATTACCTATTGCGTGCAGCAGAGAGATTTCGGCAGCCTGCTAACTGCAGCAGGCGCAGTCGGATTTTTCGTTTCAGACAATATTCTGATCTGGCGGCTGCTAAGCGGCTGTGAAAGCCGCCTGCAGGGCGCGGTGCTGCTGCTGTTTTATTACGGCGGTGTCTTTTTGATTGCGGCAGGGCAGGTAGTTGGATAAAAATAACGTTTACTTTACGTGTATTTTTTTGTATGATAGGTTACAGCGTGAAAGCAGAAATTCCTCTGTGCAGGAGGCATCTATGGTGGAAAGGGCGCTGGCAAAAACAGAGGCAGCAGATAGGATCGAAAATGGAGTTTGAACATTATATCCAGCAGGGACAGCAGAAGCTGCGCTGCGGCTACACCACAGGAACGTGTGCGGCGCTGGCGGGAAAGGCTGCCGTTCGGATGCTGCTTGGCGGACAAAAAACAGAAGAAATTTCCGTCCTGACGCCGAAGGGGCTTTGGGTCACGACGGCGGTGGAAGAAATTCAAAGCGGCGACGGCTGGGTCAGCTGTGGCGTGCGCAAGGACGCAGGAGACGATATCGATGTCACCGCGCAGTCCCTGATCTGTGTCAAAGCAAAAAAAACGGCGGGAACCAAGATCGTTATCGACGGAGGCGTCGGCGTCGGCAGGGTGACAAAGCCAGGGCTGGAACAGCCGGTCGGCGCAGCGGCGATCAATTCTGTCCCGCGGCGGATGATTTTGCAGGAGGCGGAGGCAGAGTGCCTGGACGCAGGCTATGAGGGCGGACTTTTGCTGACGGTATTTGTGCCGGACGGGGAAGCACTTGCCAAAAAGACCTTCAATCCGCAGCTTGGCATCCAGGGCGGAATATCGATTCTCGGAACGACCGGGATTGTTGAGCCGAAAAGCGTGCAGGCGCTTGTGGATACCATCGGTCTGGAAATACGTCAGCGAAGGGCATTGGGGGAAGATGCACTTTTACTGACACCGGGCAATTACGGCATGGAATTTTTAAAGGATCGACCGGAATTTGCCTCCATGACGCCGGTACAGTGTTCCAATTATATCGGGGAAGCCTTCGATTTTGCAGTCAGCAGCGGATTTTCAAAGGTCATATTGGTGGGGCACATCGGCAAGCTTGTCAAGCTGGCGGGTGGTATTATGAATACGCATTCCAGGGTTGCAGACTGCCGGTGTGAGCTGTTCGCCGCCCATGCCGCACTGGCGGGCGTAAGCCGGGATGTGATCGGCAGACTGATGGAGGCTGCGACGACGGACGCCTGTCTGGAAATTCTGGATGAGGAAGGGAAAAAAGAAACGGTCATGCAGAGTCTGATGAAAAAGATCGGACAGCATGCAGCGCACCGGCTGGGCGGTACGGTGGAAGTTACGGTTCTGGTGTTCAGCAATCGGTTTGGAGTGTTAGGAGAAACTCAGTGTCAGGAAATATAAAGGGGATTTTTTACGGAGTGAGCACGGGTCCGGGAGATCCGGAGCTGATGACGGTCAAGGCGGTACGCATTTTGAAGGAAGCAGACGTCATCGCAGCGGCACGTGTGATGGGAAAACAGGAAACCGCGCTGGAAATTGCAAAGCAGGCGGTCTGCCGGGAGAAGTCGTCAAGGACGGTCTTTTGGAAAACGAGGCTTATGGATATTTCACAACTGTGATTGTAAAGGAGTAAAGAAGTGGTTCATTTTGTTGGGGCAGGCTGCGGCGCGCCGGATCTGATCACATTGCGGGGACGCAGACTTCTGGAAGAAGCGGATGTCATTGTTTATGCGGGCAGTTTGGTCAATCCGGCACTGCTCGGGTTTGCAAAAAAAGACTGCAGAATTTATAACAGCGCGCAGATGACGCTGGAAGAAGTGATTGCCGTCATGGAAGAGGCGGAAAGCAGACAGCAGATGACAGTGCGGCTGCATACGGGCGACCCGAGCCTGTACGGGGCGATTCGAGAGCAGATCGACCGCCTGAAAGAGCAGAAGATTGCTTACGATGTGACGCCTGGCGTTTCGAGCTTCTGTGGTGCGGCAGCAGCGCTGGATGCAGAATACACGCTGCCGGGCATTACGCAAAGCGTCATCATTACGCGGATGGCGGGGCGGACGCCGGTGCCGGAAGCAGAGTCGATCGCCTCCCTTGCGGCGCACGGCTGCGCGATGGTCATTTTCCTGAGCGCCGGGATGCTGGAGGGACTACAGCGCGAGCTGTTAAAGGGCGCTTACACGGAGCAGACACCGGCAGCGATTGTATACAAAGCAAGCTGGCCGGAAGAGCGTACGCTGCGCTGTCCGTTGGGAAACCTTGCCCGGTGTGGGAAAGAAGCTGGCATATCCAAAACGGCGCTTGTAATGGTCGGAAATTTCCTCGGGGATGTTTATGACAGATCGTGTCTGTATGACCCGGCGTTTACGACAAAGTACCGGCAGGGAACAGATGCCGGCGGAGCAGACGTTTGCTGCGGTGGGGCGGTCTGATGAGTAATTATATGATCTGTTTCAGCAAGAATGGCGCGGCACTCGGACGGAAGATTCTGACAGCAGCGCCGCAGGAAAATTCCGGCAGCGCAGCGCCTGCTGAAGCTTGCGCAAGTGTTTCGTCTGCGTCCAGCGCAGGCTGGGAGCTGACGGAATGCTTCGGTACTGTCCACGAAAGCCTTGCGGATTGGACCAGACGAACCTTTCAGCCGGGCAATAATCTGCTTTTTATCGGTGCGGCAGGAATCGCCGTACGTGCGATCGCGCCTTATGTCCGGGAAAAACAAAGCGATCCGGCTGTGGTCGTGATGGATGAAAAGGCAAACTGGTGCATCCCGATTTTGTCCGGGCATCTCGGCGGAGCAAATCTTCTTGCCAATAAACTTGCTAAAATGACAGGCGCGCAGGCGGCGATTACGACGGCAACAGATGTGCGGGGCGTCTGGGCGGTGGACAGCTGGGCGAAACAGGAAAGGCTGACGGTTGCAAATCCTTCCGGAATTAAAGAAATTTCTGCAGGGCTTTTGCAGGGACAGACCAAAAAGCTGTTCAGTGAATTTCCCATTTCCGGGAAGCTGCCGGAGGGGCTTGTTTTTTCCGATGCAGCGTCCTGCGATATTTATATCGGAATCCACAGGCTGACAGACCGAAAGCAGGAGCCTCTTTATCTGATTCCTGCAGCGCTGATCGCAGGAATCGGATGCCGGAAAGGTGCACAGCGGGAACAGCTGGATGCGCTGTTTGAGGAAGTGCTGGAGCAGAACAATGTCTGGCAGCAGGCGGTTCAGAAAATATGCAGCATCGATTTAAAAAAAGAGGAACCGGGGCTGCTTTTATTTTGTGAAGAACATGGTATTTTGCTGGAAACCTACGATGCGGAAACGCTCCGAAACCTGGGCGGGGAGTTTACCGCATCGGCATTTGTCAGTCAGGTGACGGGCGTGGACAATGTCTGCGAACGGAGTGCCATGGCGGGCAGCCAAAATGGGAAAATTCTGATTTCCAAAATGGCGAAAAACGGCGTGACGGCAGCCTTTGTACTGGATGAGGTCAAAATTTCCTTCTAAAACGAATGGTATCCTGAAAATTCTATTTTGTGGGAAGAAATTTCAGGATAGTTGTATGCAGTGAAATATCGATTGACGGAGAGAAAAACGATGAAACGTCTTTTTGTAGTAGGGCTTGGGCCTGGCGGCAGGGATGGTATGACGCTGGAGGCAAAAAAAGCGCTGGAACAGTCAGAAGTAATCTGTGGCTATACCGCCTATGCGGATTTAATCCGGGAAGATTATCCGGAGAAGGAATATCTGGTCAGCGGTATGACCAAAGAAGTCGAACGCTGTCATATGGCGCTTTTGGCAGCGCAGGGCGGAAAAACGACGGCGATGATTTGCAGCGGGGATGCAGGCGTGTACGGAATGGCAGGGCTTGTACTGTCGTTGGCAGAAAAGTATCCGGAGACGGAGGTTGTGATCGTTGCGGGCGTGACAGCAGCGCTTTCCGGGGCAGCTCGGCTGGGCGCACCGCTGATGAACGATTTTGCCGTGATTTCCCTGTCCGACCTTCTGACGCCAAAGGACGTGATCGAGAAGCGGCTCCGTGCGGCGGCAGCGGGAGATTTTTCCATTTGTCTGTACAATCCGTCGAGCAAAAAGCGGGCGGACTATTTAAGCTGGGCGTGCCGGATTGTATCCGAGTATTATGCACCGGATACGCCCTGTGGCTGGGTGCGGATGATCGGAAGACAGGATGAAGAGAAGAAAACCTGCACGCTGCAGGAGCTTACCAAAGAGCAGGTGGATATGTTTACGACGGTCTTTATCGGCAGCAGCAGGACAAGCTTCCAAAACGGTTTGTTGGTAACAAAGCGCGGCTATGAAAAGCGGGTGGCGGTCAATCGGGCAGGCGGAAAGGAAAAGCTCAGAATCCTGCTGTTTGGCGGAACAACGGAGGGCAGAGAGCTGGCACAACGCCTGTTGACTCTTCCAGTCATTTTTAAAGTCAGTGTAGCAACTCCATATGGAGAGGAACTGCTGCAGGATCTGCCGCAGGCAACGATTCTGGCAGGGCGGATGGATCGGACACAGATGGAGCAGGAGATGGAAAAAGGCTATGATCTTGTGATTGATGCGACCCATCCCTATGCGGCAGAGGTGAGCGAAAATATCCGTCAGGCGGCGCAGCAGGAGCAAATCCGCCTGCTTCGGGTTTGCCGCAGAGCTTCAAAGGTCGGCAGTGACTGTTACTGGGTGCAGGATGCAAAGGAGGCGGCAGGACTGTTGCAGACGCTTTCTGGAAATGTCCTGCTGACGACGGGCAGCAAGGAGCTTGTAGCGTTTGAAGGCGTGGAAAAAGAGCGGCTCTATGTGCGGGTGCTTCCCTCCAAAGAAGCGCTTGATCTGTGCGAAAAGGCTCAGATTCTGCACAGCCACATTCTTGCGCTGCAGGGACCCTTCACAACTGCGTTAAATATTGCGCTGATGGAGCAGTACCATATCGGCATCCTCGTGACGAAGGATGGAGGCAAAAAGGGCGGCTTTCTGGAAAAACAGGAGGCTGCGCGCCTGCAGAAGGCTGCGCTTGTCGTGATTGGCAGACCGACGCAGGAAGAAGGGTATTCTGTAGAAGAAGCCTGGAACCTTGTACTGGAGAGCCTGTATGCAAAAGGAGGCGCTGTGGAATGAGAAAACTGACAGTCGTTGGAATGGGACCCGGCAGCCAGTCCTGCCTGACACTGGAAGCGTTGGAAGCGTTACGCAAAGCAGACCTGATTGTCGGGGCAGGGCGCCTGCTTGAAACACTTCCGGAGGGATGCTCGAAGAATCGGAAAATGGCGGTTTCCGCCCAGGCGGTCTGTGATGCAGTGTATGGTTCTGACAGCAGCTTTCCTTGTGTGGTATGTACCGGGGACACCGGCTGTTACAGCCTTTGTACCGGGCTTGGAAAATACTGGGACGGAGAGCTCTCCATTCTGCCCGGGATCGGAAGTATGTCCTATTTGGCTGCGAAACTGCAGCTGCCGTGGCAGGACTGGAAAGTGGTGAGTGCCCACGGAAGAGCCTGTGATCCTGTTGCGGCAGTTACAGAAAATCCGGAAGTATTTTTTTTGACCGGACCGGACAATACGGCGCAGGAACTTTGCAGACAGCTGATGCAGGCGGGATTTGGCGGATGTCGGGCGTATGTCGGAGAAAAGCTTTCCTATCCGGAAGAACGGATTGTGTCCGGAACAGTTCGGGAAATAGCAGAAAAGATATTTGCGCCACTGGCGGTGCTGGTGGTGAAACGGGAGAAAACGACAGACGATATCGGAAACGATACGGTATCGGCGAAAAAGAATTCTGAGAATTCTGTTACGGGATCTTGCTGGCGGGAGCGTGCAAAAACACATGGTCCCGGACTTTTGGATGACTGGTTTGTCCGGGGAGAGGTTCCAATGACAAAACAGGAGGTGCGTGCAGCTGCGCTTGCAAAGCTCGGGGCGGCAGGCGCGAAAGTCCTTTATGATGTCGGTGCAGGAACCGGTTCTGTTTCTGTCGAACTTTCGCTGATGGCAGGACAGGCAGACGTGTATGCGATTGAGTGTGAGGAAAAAGCAGTAGAATTGATTGGGAAGAACCGGGAGCGGTTTGGCTGCGGGAATTTGCATGTGGTTTTTGGAAAAGCGCCGCAGGCATTAGACTCCCTTCCTGCGCCGGACGCTGTGTTTATTGGCGGGACGAAGGGAAATCTGCCGGAAATTTTATCCATCCTTTTTGAAAAAAATCCGTCCGTCCGGATCGTTGTGACCGCAATTTTGCTGGAAACAGCACTGCAGGCATGTGAAAGTCTGGAAGCGTTTACCTTAAAGCCGGCAGAAATCATGCAGCTTCAGGTTTCGCGGTCGAAAAAGGCAGGAAAAGGTCATATGCTTTGCGCCAATAATCCGATCTTTTTAATCAGTGCCGGAGGATGTGCAGATGAATAGGATTTTATTTGCAGGTCTGTCCAGCGGAAGCGGGAAGACGGCTGTTACCTGTGCGTGCCTGCGGGCGCTGCAGAAAAAAGGAATCTCTGCGGCTTCGTTTAAGTGCGGACCGGACTATATCGATCCGATGTTCCATCAGCGTGTGCTCGGCATTCCGGGAGAAAATCTGGATCTGTTTTTTGCAGATGCAAAAACACTGCAGCGCCAGATTGCCTGCTATGAACAGCGGTGTAAAATTGCAGTGCTGGAGGGCGTGATGGGATATTATGACGGTCTGGGCGGCGTGTCGGACCGGGACTCTACATGGGATGTTGCGTGCGCAACAAATACTCCGGTAATTCTTGTTGTGCGTCCGAAAGGTGCGAGCCTGACGATTGCCGCACAAGTTCAGGGAATGCTTTCTTTCCGGAAAAGAAACCAGCTTGCAGGCATTTTGCTCAATGGCTGTTCGGAAGGGATGGCGCGGCTGCTTGCACCGATGCTGGAGGAACAGACCGGACTGCCGGTTGTTGGTTTTTTGCCCTATGTGGAAGATGCTTCTTTTGAAAGCAGACATCTAGGGCTTGTGACAGCGCAGGAGGTCGAAGCGCTGTCGGAAAAGGTGGACAGGCTGGCAGATGCTTTTTTACAACATGTTGATCTGGAGCAAGTGCTGCGGATCGCAGCGACAGCGGACAGCGTGGCAGAGACAATAAAAAGCGAAGCAGCGTTAAAAAGCCCGGATTGTCCGGATTCTCCACAGTTTCCTGCCCCGGATAAAGAGTGCCTTCGAATCGGCATTGCACAGGACACAGCGTTTTGTTTTTATTATGAAGAAAACAAAAGAGCGCTGCGGCAACAGGGATTGGAGCTTGTGGAATTTTCGCCGATGGAAGATAAAAAGCTGCCGGAAGGCATCTGCGGACTGTATCTGGGCGGCGGATACCCGGAGCTGCACGCCGGGAAGCTTTCTGAAAACAGTAGGATGCGTCATGCAATTTTTGAGGCGGTCCGTCATGGAATGCCGACGATTGCGGAATGCGGCGGCTTCCTGTATCTGCAAAAGGAACTGGAAGACGCTGAAGGACAGGTCTGGGAGATGACAGGCGTTTTGGATGGAAGCGGATTTCGGACGAACCGTCTGCAGCGCTTTGGATACGCTGTCATGACAGCAAAAGAAAATTCCATGCTGTTTGAAAAAGGGGAAAGCATTCCGGTGCATGAATTTCATTACTGGGACTGTACCCAGAACGGGACAGCGTTTGAAATGAAAAAGCCGGTCGGAAACAAAACCTGGGAGGGAAGCGTAGCAGGAAGCAGTCTGTATGCAGGCTTTCCGCATTTATATTTTCTGGCAGAGCCAAGGCTGGCAGAACGGTTTGCCAGGGCAGCGGCAAAATGGCAGGAAAAGCAAAGGGAGAAGGCATTGTGAATTTGGAAAGGTTATCAAATCAGCTGAATCAGATATCGGAGCCGGACAAAAAGGCAGCGTCGGAAGCGAAGCAACGATGGGACAGTGTAGCGAAGCCCCTGGGAAGCCTTGGGCTTTTGGAGGATGCGCTGATTCGGATTGCAGCGCTGACCGGGAGCGCGGACATTGATCTGTCGGTGCGCAGATTGTATCTGATGTGTGCGGATAACGGCGTAGTGGCACAGAACGTCACACAGACCGGAAGCGAAGTGACCGCGCGGATGGCAGACAGCTTTGCCGCCGGAAAAAGCAGCGCCTGCAGGATGGCAAAGGTGGCGAACTGTCAGGTAGAGGCGGTCGATCTCGGAATTTTAAATTATCCGGGAAATCCTGGAGTCCGAAACTGTCGGATCGCCAACGGGACGGCGGATATTACACAAAAGCCGGCGATGACAAAGGCAGAGCTGTACCGCTGTATCGAAACGGGAATCGGGCTTGTAAAGTGCGCAAAAGAGGATAGTGTAAAGCTTTTGGTGACCGGAGAAATGGGAATTGGCAATACGACGACGTCCAGTGCAGTCGCTTCGGTTCTGCTTGGCTGTGATCCGCTGCTTGTGACGGGACGCGGTGCAGGCTTGTCTGACAGCGGGCTTTCCCGTAAACTGGAGGCAATAAAAAAAGCGATAAAGCTTCACCACCCGGATCCGGAAGATCCGCTCAGTGTGCTCTCTATGCTTGGCGGGTTCGATATTGCAGGAATGGTCGGCCTCTACCTTGGCGGCGCGCTGTATCAGGTTCCGGTGCTGATTGATGGTGTGATCTCTGCAGTGGCGGCACTTTTGGCGGTAAAAATCTGCCCGGCTTCCAAAAAGGCAATGCTGGCAACTCATGTATCTGCGGAACCGGCCGGATGCATGATTCTGGATGCAATCGGTCTGGAACCGATGATCACGGCGGGCATGCGTCTCGGAGAAGGAACCGGTGCGCTGTGCGCGATTCCGATGCTGGATATGGCGTGCAGCGTCTATCAGGGTTCTACATTCGGAGAGCTTTCGATCGAGGCGTATGAAGAGCAGGACAGCCAGCTGTAAGGAAGCAGAAAACGGAAAAGAGGAAGGATATGCTGACATTGATTGTGGGCGGAAGCGCGAGTGGAAAGAGCGCTTTTGCGGAAAATTACGCGATGGAAGCCGGAGAAAACCGTATTTACATCGCAACGATGCAGCCGATGGACAACGAATGTCTGGCACGGATTGAAAAACATCGTGGGATGCGCGCACAGAAAAATTTTCAGACTGTGGAATGTTATACCGGTTTAAAACAGGTGCGCGTTCCGAAAGACAGCGTCGTTTTGCTGGAATGTATGAGCAACCTGACTGCGAATGAAATCTACGCGCCGGAGGGCGTCGGAGAGGATCGGTGCAGCGAAGAAATTCTGGCAGGCGTAAAAGCTCTGGAAAACCAGTGCAGGCATCTGATCATTGTCAGCAACGAAGTGTTCGAGGGCGGGACAAATTATGATCCGTCTACGGTGCGGTATCTGGATATCCTCGGAAAAATCAACCGGGAAATTGCAAAAATGGCGGATGCGGCAGCGGAAATTACAGCAGGGTGTTGGATCTGGCATAAGCAGGGAGGAAAAATCCAATGATTTCGACAGTGATCGTGGCATTTTCGATGTTTTCGGCAATTCCGATGCCGCAGACAGAATGGACAAATAAAAGTATGCGCTATGCGTTGTGCGCGTTCCCGCTGATCGGCGCAGTGATCGGTGCGCTGGTGTGCCTGTGGCGTTTTGTGTGCCTGCGGATGGAGTTTTCGGAATGGATACTGGCGGCGGGAATCTGTGTACTTCCGGTGCTTGTGACCGGAGGCATTCATCTGGACGGCTTCTGCGATACGGCAGATGCGCTGGCAAGTCATCAGGATACAGAAAAAAAACTACAGATTTTAAAGGATCCGCATATGGGCGCGTTCGCGGCGATCTGGCTGGGCTGTTATTTTATCGCCCAGCTTGCTCTTGCAGTGACAGCAGCACAAATGCAGGCAGATCTGACGGCGCTGGCGTTTGGCTATTGTATCAGCAGAAGCCTTTCCGGGCTTGCAGTTGCGAGCTTCCCTCTTGCGAAAAACAGTGGTCTGGCATATACTTTCGCAGAGTACGCGGATAAAAAGAAGGTGCGAACGTTTCTCGCTGTCCTGGCAGCAGTCCTTTGTGTCCTTTGCTGTATTTGCTGCGGGAAAAAAGGCATTGGCGTAAGCATTGCCGCAATCGGGACTTTTTTGTATTATCGATTCCGGCTGATTGAAAAATTCGGCGGCCTGTCGGGGGACCTGGCAGGATGGTTTGTCCAGATGTGCGAACTTTTCATGCTGGCAGCAGTGGTACTGACAGAGTATCTGTAGTGCGGCAAAAAAACATCGCAGATGAGATCTTGTAAATGACGCTGGCGAAGGGTAGTTTTTGCAGGAGAAGGGAAAAAAACAGGCATGATTTATATTTTTGGACCATATGCGGCCGGAAAACGGGAGTATGTCCGGGAAACTTTCGGCTATACGGAAGCAGATTTTTCGACAAAAGCAGAGGATAACTGCAGGGTGCTTTACGATGCACAGCAGCTGGCTTCCAAAGTCGGAAATCGGCCGGAAGAGCTGGAAAAGCTGGCGGAGCAGCTTGGCAGAAAAGAAGTCGTCATCGCAACGGAAACCGGGTGCGGTGTCGTGCCGATAGATGCTGCAGAGCGGGAGGCAAGAGAAGCAGCCGGACGGCTGTCGATTCTGCTTGCAAAACGGGCGCAGAAAGTCATTCGTGTCTGGTGCGGCCTGCCGGAAAGCCTTCGATAACAGCTGTCTGGACCGGCCGTCAACAGGGTAGGTGTGGCAGAAATGAGAGGAAAATATGGAGCAGAAGATAGAAATCTGGCTGATCCGTCATGGAAAAACGCCAGAAAATGAGCAGCACCGTTATATCGGGTGGCTGGATTCCTCCCTCGGAAGTGCTGGAAAAGCGGAGCTTATCCGCGCTTCGGAAACCGTTTCCAAAGTATGGGTGACGAACAGACGCAGGACACAGGAAACGGCGCAGATTCTGTTTCCAGGAGCAGAGCAGATCCTTGTACCGGGGCTGGAAGAAATGAATTTCGGCAGTTTTGAAGGAAAAAATTTTGAAGAGATGCAAAATGACAGCGCCTATCGGAGCTGGGTGGAGAGCGGCTGCCTGGATGTCTGTCCGGGCGGAGAGAGCAAAGCAGTTTTTTGCAGCCGCGTCTGCAGCGCTTTTTTGAAGCTGACCCAGAGATGGCAGCAGAAAGAACCGCAGGCAGTTTATCCGGTTGTGGCCCACGGCGGCACGCAGATGGCTCTGTTAGAACAATTCGGAGAACCGAAAAGAAGCTATTATGAAGGACAGACGCAGGCCGGGGACGGCTGGAAGCTTGTCTGGGAAAACGAAAGGCTCTGGATAAAGGGGCAGCTTTCGTTTCGCAGGCAGCAGGAAAAGAGAGGAAAAAGATGAGAATAGCAGCAGCCGTTTTATGCGGCTTTTTCATGGATTTGTGCCTGGGGGATCCGGACTGGATGCCGCACCCGGTTATTTATATGGGAAAAGCAATCAGCGCGCTGGAAAAATTTCTGCGCAGGAAGTTTCCGGATACCCAAAAGGGACTTCTGATGGCGGGAGCAGCCCTGGCAGCGATTCTGCCGCTTGGAAGCTTTCTAATGGCGGCAGCCGCAATTTATCTGGCAGGTCTGGTGCATCCCGTGCTGGCATTTTTGCTGGAAACGCTGTGGTGTTGGCAGGCGCTTGCGGTGAAGGGACTGTATACAGAGAGCATGCGGGTGAAAAAAAAGCTGGAAGAGCAGGATCTGCCCGGCGCCAGGAGCGCGGTGGCAAGAATTGTCGGAAGGGATACGCAGAATCTGGACGCAGCGGGAGTTGCAAAGGCTGCGATTGAGACGGTGGCGGAAAATTTTTCGGACGGTGTGGCAGCACCGCTTTTTTATCTGGTGATCGGAGGTGCGCCGTTGGGACTTTGCTATAAAGCGATCAATACGATGGACAGCATGGTCGGCTATAAAAATGACCGGTATCTGTACTTTGGACGCGCGGCAGCAAAGCTGGACGACGTTGCAAACTATATTCCGGCGCGGATTTCAGCTTTTTTGATGATGTTTGCAGCGCTTCTGACCGGACAGAACGCAAAGCATGCGTTTCAAATCTGGAAGCGCGACCGTTACAATCACGCAAGCCCGAATTCCGCCCAGACAGAAAGTGTGGCGGCAGGAGCACTGGACATCCTGCTTGCAGGGGATGCATGGTATTTTGGGAAGCTGGTAAAAAAGCCGACGATTGGAGAGAATCTGCGGACGGTGGAAGCAGCAGATATTATGCGGATTAACCGGATGATGATCACAGCAAGCCTGATCGCGCTCGTGTTGTTTCTGGCGGTCAGATGTGTACTGTGTATATTGTTATAGAATATATAGATGGCTTGCGGGGAAGGTGCAGAAGAATGCACAAAAGAAAGCACAAAAGAAAGCACAAAAGAAAGCTGTGTAATCTGTGCGCAGGCAGAGGGAGAAAAGAATGGAACTGATTCATGGCGGAGACTGGGCAGGACAAGAGGAGCGTCTGGGAAACCGCAGCATCCGGGATTTTTCTGCAAATGTCAGTCCGCTGGGCGTGCCGGATGGCGTCCGGGAGGCGATCTGCCAGGCGGCAGGGAAAATAGACCGTTATCCGGATCCGTTATGCAGAAAACTGATTCAAAAACTCTCGGAGGAGCTTTCCTGTCCGGAAGAATGGATTGTCTGTGGCAACGGGGCAGCGGATCTGATTTATCGGCTGTTTCAGGCGGAAAAACCGAAAAAGGTGCTGCTGACAGCTCCGGCATTTGCGGAGTATGAACAGGCGGCAGCACTTGTCGGGAGCAGGATTTATTTTTATGAACTAAAAGAAGAAGATCAGTTTCAGATTCAGGAGGATATTCTGGAACAGATTACGCCGGATACAGATCTTGTTTTTCTGTGTGAACCGAATAATCCGACCGGGCAGTGCACAAAACACAGCCTGCTGACAGCAATTCTGGAGCGCTGTCGGGAATGCAGTGCACTTCTTGTGCTGGATGAGTGTTTTCTGGAATTTTTACCGGATCGGAAGGAGCGGACGCTTTTGCCGTATCTTGGACAGTATCCGAACCTGGTGATTCTGAGGGCGTTTACGAAGCTCTATGCGATGGCGGGGGTCCGGCTTGGATATTGCGTGTGCAGTGATGCAAAGCGAAAAGAACAGCTGATGGAAAGCGGACAGCCGTGGGGAGTGTCGCTTCTGGCACAGGAAGCCGGAGTCGCCGCACTTTCGGAGCAGGCATATGCAGACCGGGTGAGGAAACTGGTGGAACAACAGCGACCGATTCTGGTAAAGGGTTTGCGGCAGGCAGGATTTACAGTCTGGGAGGGAAAAGCCAATTATCTGTTGTTTCGCAGTCACGATGCGACGCTTGGAAAAAGAATGGAAGAAGCAGGATTCCCGATGCGGGACTGCTCCAATTATCATAACCTGCAGCCCGGGGACTACCGGATTGCAGTGCGCACAGAGGAAGAAAACCGTGGGTTTCTGGAGGCACTTTTTTGTGTCAGGGAAAAGGCAGCTTTGAACCCGATTGCGTCGGAACTGTCTGAAGACGTTTGCGGAAATGGAATGGGGAAAAACAATGAAGCAAAATATTATGATTCAGGGCACGATGTCGAGTGCCGGAAAGAGCCTGATCTGCGCGGCACTGTGCCGTATTTTTACGCAGGATGGTTTTAAGACTGCGCCGTTTAAAAGCCAGAATATGGCGCTCAACAGTTTTATCACGGAAGACGGGGCAGAGATGGGGCGCGCGCAGGTCATGCAGGCGGAAGCTGCGAAAATCAGACCGGATGCGAGGATGAACCCGATTCTGTTAAAACCTACCAGTGATGTGGGAAGTCAGGTTATTGTCAACGGGCATGTGCTCGGAAACATGCCTGCAGCGTCTTATTTTAAATATAAAAAGCAACTTGTCCCGGAAATCATGAAAGCTTACCGATCCCTGGAAGAGGAATATGACATTATTGTGATTGAGGGCGCGGGCAGCCCGGCAGAGATCAATTTAAAGAAAAACGATATCGTCAACATGGGCATGGCGAAGATGGTGGACGCGCCGGTGCTGCTTGCCGGAGATATTGACCGGGGCGGCGTTTTTGCGCAGCTTTACGGGACAGTTGCCCTGCTGGAAGAGGAAGAAAGAAGCCGGGTGAAAGGACTGATTATCAACAAGTTCCGGGGAGACGTTGAGATTTTAAAACCCGGACTTGCAACGCTGGAAGAGCTGACGAAAATTCCGGTAGCAGGTGTCATTCCGTGGATTTATGCAAAGCTGGATGATGAGGACAGTCTCGCGCCCCGTTTGTCCCGGGTACAGGCGGGGGCAGGCGTGGATATCGCAGTGGTTCGCCTGCCGCATATTTCGAATTTTACAGATTTTAATCCGCTGGAGCAGCAGCCCGGGATCAGTCTGCGTTATGCAGGGGATGTAAAAACCCTCGGGCAGCCGGATATGGTGATTGTACCCGGAAGCAAAAATACGATGAGCGACTTGAAATGGATGCGCCAGAATGGTATGGAAGCCGCCATTTTGAAGCTTGCGGCAGCAAACGTGCCGGTGCTGGGAATCTGCGGGGGCTATCAGATGCTGGGCGAAAGCATCGAAGACCCGGACGGGGAAGAAGAGGGCGGAAGCCTGCATGGAATGGGGCTTTTGCCGGTTCGAACCGTTTTTGAAAAAGAAAAGGTGCAGACCCGGGTGACAGGAGAAATTCTTCAAAACCCGGGCGCAGGAGACGGACTGTTCGCTGCGCTTAGCGGCAGTGTATTTTCCGGTTATGAAATTCATATGGGACATACAACAGGAAACGGAAAAAACTCGTTCTCCAGAATCCGGACGCTGACAAAAGGAAGTACAGAAGCAGAGGAGGACTGGCAGGCAGACGGCGCAGTCTGCGGCAATGTTGCCGGTACTTATGTGCACGGACTTTTTGAAGACGGGTCGCTGACAAAAAATCTGTGCGGCGCGCTGCTTTCCAAAAAGGGAATCTGTGCAGAGGCGCTGACACAGGATTATGGGGCATTTAAGGAAAGTCAGTATGATCTTCTGGCAGAGAAAGTCAGAAAAGCATTGGATATGGAACAGATTTACCGGATGATGGAGAAGCAGGAGGGCGACAGATGAGCAATCAATACGTACTGCCGGGTGAGATTGAAAAACGTAGTTTTGAGATCCTTACGAAGGAGCTGGGTGACCGGAAGTTTTTACCGGAAAACGAGCCGGTTATCAAACGGGTGATTCATACGACGGCGGATTTTGACTATGTAGACAACCTTGTTTTTTCGGAGGGCGCGGTGACAAAAGCTGTGGAAGCATTAAAGGCCGGGGCTGGGATTGTGACAGATACGCAGATGGCCCTTTCCGGCATCCATAAAAGCACCCTGGAGAGCCTTGGCGGGACGGCACGTTGTTTTATGAGCGATCCGGAAGTGGCAAGGCTTGCGAAAGAAAGACAGACGACCCGCGCGTGGGTGAGTATGGAGGAAGCGGCCAGGCTTCCGGGCAGATGGATTTTTGCGATCGGGAATGCGCCGACCGCGCTGATTCGCCTGCATGAGCTGATCCTGGAGAAAAAAGTGGATCCTGTGCTGGTCATCGGGGTTCCGGTGGGCTTTGTCAATGTAGTAGAAAGCAAGGAAGAAATTCTGAAGGATCCGGTGCCGTATATTGTGGCGCGTGGACGAAAGGGTGGTTCGAACGTAGCGGCGGCAATCTGTAATGCCCTGTTATATACCGCCGCCGGAAGGACGCTATAGGCAGATACGGACTGTATTTGGCGGCTGTAGGCATCCCGGCAGCCAAAGCTGCGTCAGTGAAAAAAGAAATCGGAACGGCACAAGCCTGTGCGTTTTTGCCAACCGGAGCAAAACCGGTTGCTTTGGCATTTCATAAGCCCGAGCTTCCATAGAAGCAGGCGTTCGATGTCCTGTCTGGATATGCAGGAAGCGCCGGGACGGCAGGCGGTTGGCAGCGTGCAGGCCGGACGGCAGCAGGAAGAACAGGAATCCATCATGGAAGTCTCCTTATAAAAGACGGGGAAGACACTGCCTTTTTTCTTATCTTATGAAGAGGAAAAACAGGGGGTGACAAAGCGGAAAGCAGTTTTACCTGCCGTTTACATAAGAGCTGTTTTTGTGTTATACTAAAAAAACGGATGGTATAGTCCGTCTGTAAAATACGAGCGATGAGGGGAGAAAATTGCCATGAAAGACAGGCAATATACAACAAAAGAACTATTCCGGCGCTTTCAGCCATATTTTAAACCATACTGGAAAACACTGGTGCTGGATTTATTCTGCGCCGGGTTGACGACACTGTGCGAGCTGGTGCTGCCGATGATTATGCGTTACATTACCAATCAGGGATTGTATCATCTGGCAGAGCTTTCGGTTCAGACAATTCTGGGCGTGGTTGCAATTTATCTGGCGCTGCGCATAGTGGACTGCGTTGCCACTTATTATATGGCGGGCGTCGGACATATCATGGGCGCGAAAATCGAAACAGACATGCGCCGGGACGCGTATCAGCATCTGCATCAGCTGTCGAATACCTATTATAATAATACCAAGGTCGGACAGATCATGGGACGGATTACGAACGATCTGTTTGATGTGACCGAATTTGCGCATCACTGCCCGGAAGAATTTTTTATTGCCGGGGTTAAGCTCGTGATCGCATTTATCATCCTGATGCGGATCAATGTGCTTCTGACGCTGATTATTTTCCTGATCGTTCCGATCATGGTTGCAGTGTGCATGCATCTGAATTTTAAAATGCGGGATGTATTCCGCAGACAGAGAAACCAGATTGGGGAATTAAACGCCCGCATTGAGGACAGCCTGCTGGGGCAGAAGGTTGTAAAGGCATTTACAAATGAACAGATGGAGACGAACAAGTTTGAGACAGACAACAGACAGTTTTTTGACATCAAGCGAGACTCCTATCATCTGATGGCGGTCTTTAATGCAACAACCCACGCTTTTGACGGCGCAATGTATGTGTCTGTTTTGCTTTTCGGCAGCATATTTATGATAAAAGGATGGGTCGCGGCAGGCGACCTGGTGGCGTTTCTTTTGTATGTGACGACGCTGATTGCGACGATCCGCAGGATTATCGAGTTTGCGGAACAGTTCCAGCGCGGCATGACAGGAATTGAACGGTTTTTGCAGATCATGGATGCAGACATCGAAATTTTCGATGAGGCAGACGCTGTGGAAATGGGAGAGCCGAAGGGCGAAATCGCATTCCACAATGTGAGCTTTGAATATCCGGATGATCACAATCAGGTGTTCAAAAACTTAAACCTGACGATTCATCCGGGAGAAAAGGTAGCTCTGGTAGGACCTTCCGGCGGCGGAAAAACAACGCTGTGCAACCTGATCCCGCGTTTTTATGATGTGACGGGCGGTGAGATCACAATTGACGGAGAACCGATCAAGCATTTCACCTTAAAGAGCCTGCGCCATAATATCGGTATCGTGCAGCAGGATGTTTATCTGTTCTCGGGCACGATCTATGACAATATCGTTTACGGAAGACCGGATGCGACACGTGAAGAAGTGATGGAAGCTGCAAAACGTGCGGGCGCGCATGAGTTTATCACAGAGTTGAAGGATGGCTACGACACCTACGTGGGCGAGCGGGGCGTAAAGCTTTCCGGCGGACAGAAGCAGAGAATCAGCATCGCCCGTGTCTTTTTAAAGAACCCGCCGATTATTATTTTGGATGAGGCGACCAGTGCGCTGGATAACGAGAGCGAATACGAGGTAGCAAAATCCCTTGGCAGGCTGTCTGAAGGGCGCACGACGCTGACCATCGCACACAGGCTTTCTTCTATCCGAAATTCCGATCGGATTTTGGTGCTGACCCATGACGGCATCGTGGAAGAAGGCAATCATGAAGAGCTTCTGGAAAAGCATGGCATATATGACCAATTCTACCGGATGGCGAACGAATTGAAATAAAAAAAGGGGGCAATGGTGTATGAAGCTGCAGTTTATCGGTGCGAATCATGAAGTGACAGGAAGCTGTCATTACCTGCAGGCAGGAGACAGTTATATGCTGGTCGATTACGGAATGGAACAGGGCGTCAACCGGTTTGAAAACTGCCCGTTGCCGGTTCCGGAATCCCAGATCAATTTTGTGTTTTTAACGCATGCCCATATCGATCATTCCGGCATGCTGCCGCTTTTGTACGCACACGGCTTCCGCGGCAAGATTTATACAACGGAAGCGACCGCGGACTTATGCAGCATTATGCTCCGGGACTGTGCCCACATTCAGCAGCAGGAGGCGGAGTGGAAAAGCAGGAAGGCAAAACGCCATGCCGGAATCGAAGTGGAGGAGCCGCTGTATACGATGGAGGATGCGCTCGGCGCCATCAACTGTATCGTACCATGCCCGTATGGGAAAGAATTGGAAATAAACGATAACGTGACGATCCGGTTTACAGACGTCGGGCATCTGCTTGGATCCGCCAGCATCGAGGTATGGCTCAAAGAAGAGGGCTGCAGCAGAAAACTTGTTTTTTCAGGGGATATCGGCAACAAAAATCAGCCGCTGATAAAAGATCCGGAATATACAAAAACGGCAGATTATGTCGTGATGGAGTCGACCTATGGCGACCGCCTGCACGGCAGTACGCGCCCGGATTATGTCAGAGAGCTGACTCAGATCATCCAGGAGACGCTGGATAAGGGTGGAAATGTGGTCATTCCGTCGTTTGCGGTTGGGCGCACACAGGAAATGCTGTATTTTATCCGCAAAATCAAGGCGGATGGACTGGTTTCCAATCATGCGGATTTTCCGGTCTATGTGGACAGTCCGCTTGCGGTGGAGGCAACCGGTATTTTCAAACAAAACGAGCGGACCTGCTTTGACGAAGAGGCGATGGAGCTTGTCAGACAGGGCATCAATCCCATCACGTTTCCGGGGCTGCGCCTTGCGGTCACGAGCGACGAATCCAAGGCGATCAATTTCGATGAAACGCCGAAGGTCATCATTTCCGCTTCCGGCATGTGCGATGCCGGGCGCGTGCGCCATCATTTAAAGCACAACCTCTGGAGACCGGAATGTACGATTCTGTTTGTTGGCTATCAGTCGGTCGGCACGCCGGGACGGGCACTGGTAGACGGAGTGAAAGAAATGAGGCTGTTCGGAGAGACGGTGGATGTAAACGCACAGATCAGGGTGTTAACCGGAATATCCGGACATGCGGACAAAAACGGTTTAATCGACTGGATCGAGGGCTTTGAAACAAAGCCGAAAAAAGTGTTTATTGTGCACGGTGAGGATCTCGTTACGATGTCGTTTGCGGACTGCTTAAAGGATGAACACGGGCTCGATGCATTTGCACCCTACAGCGGAACGGTCTTTAATCTGACGACGGAGACGTTTGAAAAGATTACAGAGCCTGTCGCTGTGAAAAAGAAGACCGCTGCAGCATCCGGCGGGCAGAACAGCGCGTACAACCGTCTTGTGGCTGCAGGACAGCGCCTGATGGCGTTGATTGGGCACTGCAAAGGAATGGCCAATAAGGATCTGGCGAAATTTGCAGACCAGATCAATTCGCTTTGCGATAAATGGAATTAAAATCAGGAGGAATCAAGGATAAGCATATGAGCATGGCAGATGAAATCTTTATCAATATGTGCCGGGATATTCTGGAAAATGGAACGAGCACGGAGGGAGAAAAGGTACGCCCGCACTGGCCGGACGGAACCAGCGCCTATACGATCAAAAAGTTCGGCGTAGTCAACCGCTACGACTTATCGAAGGAATTTCCGCTCCTGACGCTTCGCCGCACCGCTTTAAAGAGCGCGACGGACGAGATTTTGTGGATCTGGCAGCAGAAATCCAATAATATCCATGACTTACACAGCCATATCTGGGACGAATGGGCGGATGAAGACGGCAGTATCGGCAAGGCTTACGGCTATCAGCTTGGTGTAAAGCATCTGTATAAAGAGGGTCTGTTTGATCAGGTGGACCGCGTGATTTACGATCTGAAAAACAATCCGTTTTCGAGAAGAATCCTGACGAATATTTATGTGCATCAGGATTTGCATGAAATGAACCTGTATCCCTGTGCCTACAGCATGACCTTTAATGTGACGCAGAAGCCGGGACACGATAAACTGACTTTAAATGCAGTTTTAAACCAGCGTTCCCAGGACGTTCTGGCGGCGAATAACTGGAATGTGGTGCAGTATTCTGTGCTTTTGCATATGCTGGCACAGGTGTGCGATATGGAGGTCGGCGAGCTGGTGCATGTCATTGCGGATGCGCATATCTATGACCGCCATGTGCCGATTATCAAAGAACTGATTTCGCGGACGCCATATCCGGCACCGAAATTCTGGTTAAATCCGGAGATCAAGGATTTTTATCAGTTCACAAGAAACGACGTGCGCGCAGACGATTATGTGACCGGGGAGCAGATCAGGGACATCCCGATCGCAATTTGACGATAAAAGGAGAATACGCATGAATCTGATTGTAGCAGTGGATAAAAATTGGGCGATTGGCAATAAAGGGGAGCTGCTGGTGCGGATTCCGGCAGATCATAAGATGTTCCGACAGGAGACGACCGGAAAGGTTGTCGTGCTCGGAAGAAAGACGATGGATACATTTCCGGGCGGACAGCCGCTCAAAAACCGGGATAATATTATCCTGTCCCGCAACGAGGCATATCAGCAGAAGGATGCGCAGGTTGTGCATTCCATCGAAGAGCTTCTGGAGGCGGTCAAGGGATATGACACGAAGGAGGTTTATGTCATCGGCGGAAGCAGCGTATACGAGCAGCTGCTGCCATACTGTGATACCGCGCATGTGACTAAAATTGACCATGCCTATGAAGCGGATTCGTGGTTCCCGAATCTGGATGAGGATCCGGACTGGGAGATCACAGCCGACAGTGACGAGCAGTATTATTTTGACCTGACCTATCATTTCCTTAAATATGAGCGCAAAAAGGGCTGAGGGAAGACGGCAGCTGTGGGCGGTCACGTCCGCGAATCGTCCGCAGCGACCGCTTTTTCAAACAGTAGTCCGATTAAAAACCACGCCGGCGCGAAGTCGAGGCGAATCACATGGCTGATGTTCCAGGGGCTTTTCTGGTAGCTCCAGGGGCATTGGCCTTTTTTATCCAGAAAGCGCCCGGTGGCGTACTCGACGGAAAAAATGCCGGTCATATAGATCAGCCCGCGCACGGTTTTTGGCAAATGCTTTAAAATCCGGTAGAGGGGGCCGATCAGACAGGCGCAGCCGTAGATCGGAAACATCCATAAAGAAGTATGACAGGTCAGCGTTTTGTCCTGACGGCGCAGCGCTTCCGCGCCGGATACAAGGATTTCGAGGCACCAGCCGAGGATGCCGCATTTTAAAAAATCTTTACACAATTTTTTCATGGAAATAGTATGTGCAAAACTTCAAATTCCATGCAAACTGTGCTAAGATTAAGAGTAAAAAATACAGATGGAGGAAGCGTTCATGGATTTGTCTACGCTCAGGAATGAAATAGACCGGATTGACAGCCAGCTGGTGCAGCTGTATGAGCAGCGCATGGAAATCTGCAGTCAGGTGGCAGAATATAAGATCGAAAATGGAAAAAAAGTATTTGACAAAACCAGAGAGGAAGAAAAGCTGGCGCGGGTACGCTCCCTGACCCATAATGATTTTAACAGTCAGGGTGTGACGGAGCTGTTTGAACAGATCATGGCGATGAGCCGAAAGCTCCAGTATCAGATGCTGGAAAGCCATGGACGCACCAGCAGGCTGCCCTTTATCCCGGTCGAAAATCTGGATACCAAAAAGGCGAGAGTCGTATTTCAGGGCGCAGAGGGCGCATATTCCCAGGCTGCGATGATGCGCTTTTTCGGGGAACGCATCGACAGCATCCATGTGGACAGCTTTCGGGACGCAATGAGCGCGATCGAAGAGGGCAGCGCGGAGTTTGCGGTGCTTCCAATTGAAAATTCGACGGCAGGGATCGTCAGCGAGATTTACGATCTTCTGGTAGAATTTGAAAACTATATCGTCGGTGAGCAGATTTTAAAAATCGAGCATTGCCTGCTGGGTGTTCCGGGGACGAAGATTTCCGACATTCAGACTTTTTAGGCGGGCATTCCTGGCAGCAGATTTCCATGCCGAATAATGCGTTTGCAGCGCGGAAGGTTGCAGAAGATCGTTTAAAAACCCAGGCAGCAATCGCCAGTGAGTATGCCGGGAAGGTTTACGGGCTGGAGGTATTACAGAAGCCGGTCAACAACGTTTCCAACAATTCAACCCGGTTCATTATCGTGACGAACCAGAAGATTTTTAAGAAGAATGCAAAGAAAATCAGCATCTGCTTTGAAGTACCGCACGAGAGCGGCTCGCTGTACCATATGCTGTCGCATTTTATTTACAATCATTTAAATCTGACAAAGATCGAGAGCCGTCCGATCGAGGGACGGACGTGGGAATACCGGTTCTTCCTGGATTTTGAGGGAAATCTGGAAGACAGCGCCGTGAAGAACGCGCTGCGGGGACTTCGGGAAGAGGCCTCGAACATGAAGATTCTGGGAAATTACTAAACGGTTGAAAACAGCCGGATAAGCGGAAAGGGAGAATACAACAGGATGAAAACAGAACAGCTGATCCTTTACCGGGATTTTGAAGAAGGGGATTTGCTGACAGACATGGTCTGGCTGGCAGAAAACTATGCGGACGATTTTTACAATCTGTCGGATAAGGCGGGGCTCTTATACGACTGCATGCATCGGCTGTTGGACATGGCGGGCAGATACGGCTTTTATGGAAATCTCTGGCACTGCTATCTTGCAAATCTTCTGGTAAATAAGGAAAACAGCTATAGCTGCAGCGCGGAAATCCGTGGCAGCGTGGAAGGCAGCGTGAATCTGGCGGCGCTTCACGATATCCGGATTTTCAAGGAATTTTATGATTATGATCTGCAAACGGTAGCAAAAGCGCTCGGAGCAGAGGAGTTTTCTATCGTGCTTTTCTACGAGGGCAATCCGCAGGAGAGCAAGGTATACAATACCCGTATCCGCGACCGGATCTGCGATCTTGCGCAGCGGTTCTGCCTGGATCATACGCCGGAAGAAATGAAGCAGACGCTTACAGAATTTTATCAGGAATACGGCGTGGGACGGTTCGGGCTGCATAAGGCATTCCGGATTGAAAAGAGAGACGGGCACGCTGAAATCGTGCCGATCACCAATATCGCGCATGTGAAGCTGTCCGACCTGGTTGGCTATGAGATCCAGAAAAAGAAGCTGACGGACAATACCGAAGCGTTTGTCAACGGTAAAAAGGCGAATAACTGCCTGCTTTACGGCGACGCGGGAACCGGAAAGTCTTCCTGTATCAAGGCGATTGCCAACGAATATTACGGCAGAGGGCTGCGTATCATCGAGGTGTACAAACATCAGTTCCAGGATTTAAACGATGTAATCGCGCAGATCAAAAACCGGAACTACAAGTTCATTATTTACATGGATGATTTAAGCTTTGAAGAATTTGAGATCGAATATAAATATCTGAAGGCGGTCATCGAGGGCGGTCTGGAAAAGAAGCCGGAAAACGTCCTGATCTATGCAACCTCCAACAGACGGCATCTGATCCGGGAGACCTTTAAGGACAAACAGGACAGGGATGAAGAGCTGCATGTCAACGATACCGTGCAGGAAAAGCTTTCTCTCGTGTCGCGCTTCGGCGTCAGCATTTATTTCGGCTCTCCGGACAAAAAGCAGTTTCAGAAGATCGTTTCGACGCTGGCAGACCGTTATGGTGTAGCGATGAGCGAAGACGAGCTTTTGTTAAAGGCGAACCAGTGGGAGCTGTCCCACGGCGGACTTTCCGGGCGGACGGCGCAGCAGTTTATCGATTATCTGTTAGGACAGTAAGCGTGCATTCTGTTGTATACGGCAGGAAAAGCGGCAGAAAGGATTA
>OHYF01000283.1_pt1 | contig 29313 bp, 23 predicted proteins | sample 1580111 | NCBI WGS metagenome assembly OHYF01 (sample SAMEA3882530, study PRJEB24775) | human gut metagenome | biome: human-associated habitat; feature: intestine environment; material: feces | place: Netherlands | collected 2009/2010
TCCCGATGTCCAAGAAATGGGAGGCAGTTCACTGTCCCCTTTGTGGTGGTTTTTGGCGCGGATGGGTTAGTTGAGGGCGGCTTGGGCTAGGCGGGCTTCGGCGGCCTCCTCGGTGACACCAAGGGCCACGGCGAACTCCTCGATGGAGCGGCGTTTGGCCTCCTTGAGTACGCGCATGTAGTAGGAGCTGGGTTTTTTATCAGCTTCCTCGGCCTGGCGAATGCGGTGCATCATGGTCTTTGCCACGCGGACCGTCTCAGGCGCGCCCAGCTTGAGCTGCTGCTTAAAGTGTGTCTCCTCAAGTGAGCTGTTGCGCTCGGTAAAGGTGTCGCACTCCAGCTCGTCGTAGTGGCTCAGCAGGTGCTCTGCATCTTGCTGGGAGATGGCGGCGTGCAAACGATCGGCCTGCGCCACGGGGTACATGAGGATCGTCTGCGCATGTCCCTGCTTGGTCTCGAGCAACAGCATGGGCTGCGGCGTGTCGTCCCTAAAACCGACGACGGTGCAGACTCCCTGACCCGGATGAATGACGTGTTGACCGATTGAGAACATGCTACCTCCAACTTATACGAATTTACGTATGTCTAGAATAACACGCTGACGTGCGCAAACCCTTACTTTATGCAGGAAAATCACACAACTCCGATAGGTAAGAGTATTCGATACTCTGAACGGCTTATGCACATGTATATGCATTTTCAGCGGGTGCACAATCAGCAGGCAAACCGCCGTCTTTGAACTGCCTCACGCGAACTGTAGTCATTTTTGTGCATATGCAATATCTATTAGCTTTACCCTGCGACAGTAGCTACCGCTTGTGATAGAGTGCTACAAACTCTGGCTTTTGCCCTACGAGTGACCAAGAGCTCGGGGGCTTTAACACAAGGAGGATCTATGCCCGAGAAGATTGAAGAGCTGGTACGCGCTGCGCTTGCTGCGGCCCAGGAGGCCGGCGACCTTTCCGCATTTGAACTTGACGATTGCGCCATCGAGCGACCGGCTGACACTTCTCATGGCGAGTGGACCTCCACCATGGCCCTGAAGTCCGCCAAGCTGGCTCACTGTGCCCCGCGCAAGATCGCTGAGGCCGTCGTTGCCCATATGCCCGAGGACCCCGCGATCGAGAAGGTCGAGATCGCCGGTCCTGGCTTCATCAACTTCTATCTATCCGTCGCCGTCAAGAACGCCATCTTCGGCGAGGCCCGCGAGAAGGGTATGGACTTCGCCAAGTCTAACGTCGGTGGCGGCCTGAAGACCCAGGTCGAGTTCGTCTCCGCCAACCCCGTCGGCCCCATGCACATCGGCCATGGCCGCTGGGCCGCGCTGGGCGACTCCCTCTGCCGCGTTATGGACCACGCCGGTTACGACATTCAGCGTGAGTTCTACATCAATGACCACGGCTCTCAGATGAACACCTTCGGCAACTCCATCAGCATGCGCTATATGCAGCTTGCCGACATCATCGCCAAGCAGGGCGTGGATATCGACGAGGCTCATAAGCTGCTGATCGCCGACCGCGACGCCTTCGTTGCCGATGAGAACGACGAGCATCCCGAGACCCATCCGTACCAGGACAACTTTGCCGAAACCCTGGGCAAGGACTCCTACGGCGGCGACTACATCATCGATGAGGCTGCCGAGTTCTGGCGCACCGACGGCGACAAGTGGGTCGAGGCCGATCCGCAGGAGCGCATGGAGAGCTTCCGTGAGCGCGGCTATGTGAAGATGGTCGACAACATGCGTAACCTCTGCCACGCCGTCAACTGCGACTTCGACCGCTGGTACTCCGAGCGCTCGCTGTACGTGAAGGACACCGAGGGCGAGACCGCCGGCACTTCCGCCGTCGACCGCGCTTTTGAGAAGCTCGACAAGATGGGCTACCTCTACACCAAGGACGGCGCTTTGTGGTTCCGTTCCACCGACCTGGGCGACGACAAGGACCGCGTCCTGATCAAGTCCGACGGCGAGTACACCTACTTCGCCTCCGACGTTGCCTATCACTGGGATAAGTTCCAGCGCGTTGACCACGTCATCGACATCTGGGGTGCCGACCACCACGGCTACATCGAGCGCGTCCGCTGCGTCTGCGATGCCTTGGGTTACCCCGGCAAGTTCGAGGTTCTGCTGGGCCAGCTCGTCAACCTGCTGCGTAACGGCAAGCCCGTCCGTATGTCCAAGCGCAAGGGTACCATGGTGACCCTGCAGGAGCTCGTCGACGAGGTCGGCTCCGACGCCGCTCGCTACACGCTCATCTCCAAGAGCTCCAACCAGATGGTCGACTTCGATATCGAGGCCGTTAAGAAGCGCGATAACTCCAACCCGGTGTACTACGTGCAGTACGCTCACGCTCGCGTGTGCTCCATTCTGCGCCGTGCCGCTGACGTTACGCCCGAGCAGGCTGACGAGATGGGCATGAAGGCCGTCGCCGCCAAGGCCATCGGTGAGAACGTCGATTACTCGCTGCTGACCGACCCTACCGAGCTCGCCCTTTCGCGCAAGCTCAACGAGCTCACCGACCTCATCGCCAGCTGCGCTCGCGACCGCGCCCCGTTCCGTCTGACGCACTTTGCTGAGGAACTCGCCGGCGACTTCCACAGCTTCTACGCTGCCTGCCAGGTTCTGCCGAGCGAGGGCCGTCCCGTCGACCCCGAGCTTTCGCGTGCCCGTCTGGCCGCTTGCGACGCCGTCCGCGTGACGCTCGCCCTGGTGCTCACCCTTGTTGGCGTTTCCGCGCCCGAGCAGATGTAATCTGCGAGTCATTTGACCGTGTAGGTTCGGCTTTGCTGAGCCCTATAAGCCCGATCTCCATGCGGAGGTCGGGCTTTTTGCATAAACGCCGGCGTATTGACGAATTTGGGGCTGCTGGAAATACGAAACTATGCCGGTTTACTACGATGAATTGAGAAATGCCAACCACGCCGGCTTTTCGCTAAAAAGTGCAAGGCATCTACCTGCGGTTTTAGTTCAACAAGTTTCGGAGTGGTCGCGGTTGAGCGATTCATCGTAGTAAACCGCCATAGTTTTGGCGGAGGCAGTCAGATTTGTGGGCGGTAAACCAAAGAGTGTCCCTTTTGAATAGTCGTTTAAGAACGTCCCCAATGACTAAGTTGCAGGTGACGGCGGTTGTGTTACACTAACGCTGCGTATATGACGCAAATATCTCGATACAGATCAATGATGTCCGTCGGTATTTGACGGAACTAGACTGTTTAGCCGCCCTGAAGGTTTATGCAGGGAGCATGTGATCACAGGGCTTGAAAAGAAAGTTGAGCAAACACTGTGTCTGATCAACAGCAAGAAAACGAAATAACGACGACGCAAGCCGCTCCCGCTGCACCGGTTGCGTCGGACCAGGTCGCGGCGCCCGCGCAAGCCTCGGCTCCTGAGACGCCTAAGGCTGCTTCGACGCCTACGCCTGCAGCGGCTGAGAAGGCCGTGCCTGCAACTGGTGAGGAGGCTGCTCCGGCAAAGCCCAAGCGTACGCGCCGCACGACCAAGCCTGCTGCTGACGGCGAGGAGGTCACCAAGCCCAAGCGCCGTACTACGCGCACGACGCGCGCCAAGCGCACCGTTGCAGCTGACTCCTCGGCGCCGATTTCCGATGAGGTCGCGCAGGCACGTGCGTTGGCGCAGATTAGCGAGGCTCAGGTGGTGCGCGCCCGCCGTCGTGCTGCCGAGCGTGAGGCCGCGGCTCTGACCGAGCTTGCAGCCCCGTCTGTGCCCGAGACCCCTGCCGCCGACCAGCCGACCGAGAAGTCGGTACCGCGCACACGCCGTCGCACGGCTGCTAAGGCCGAGCGGGTTGCCGATCAGGTAACCCCCGAGCTCACCGAGGCTTCGGTCCGTTCCGCGGCAGGGGAGGGCACATCGCCTGCTGAGCCCGCTGCGCCTGTCGAGGCCAGCGAAGTTCCCGTTGTCGATCCGGCTTTGCGCCCGCACCGTCGCGGTCGCAAGCCCAAGGCCTTCGTCGAGGCAGAGAAGGCCGCAGCCGCAGCTGCAGCCGCTCGGGATGCTGCGGCGACCGCCGAGTCTGCAACCGCTGCCGACGCGCCCGTTCAGGATGCTACGACTTCCGAGGCCGCTCCCGCCGATGCCGAGCCCGCCGACGTCCGTCCCGGTCGCAGCCGTCGTACTGCTGCTAAGCGCACGTCCAAGGCCAAGGCTGCCAAGAAGGGTGCGTCCGAGGATTCCGCCGAGACGACCGCCGATGCTTCGATTGATGCCGCTGAGTCCCAGGACGTCGAACAGCCTGCGCCCGAGAAGCCCAAGCGCGGTCGTAAGAAGTCCGCTAAGTCCAAGGCGTCCGAGCGGCAGGCTGATGTCGAAGCGCAGGTCGATTCCGGCGCCGAGGCCAATGACGCCGCTGCGGCCAATGCCGACGCCGCCGCAACCGATGGCGCCGCGCCCGCCGAGGCCGAAGACGGCGCTCGCCCCAACCGTCGCCAGCACAAGCGCAATGACGACCGCAGCGACCGCAAGGACGAGCGTAACAACGATCGCCGCAACCGTCAGCGCGACCGCAAGCAGCGCAATAAGGAGCGCAATGCCGCTCCGACTGAGCCCACGCTTTCGCGCGAGGAGCTCGCGGCCATGAAGGTCGCCGAGCTGCGCGAGAAGGCCAAGGAGTTCGAGATTGAGACGACCGGCAAGAAGAAGGCCGAACTCGTCGAAGAGATCTACACCACCGCCGCGAAGGCCGAGGGCTTCCGCGACATCAAGGGCATCCTGCAGATTCGCCCGGATAGCTCCGGCATCATCCATGCTCACGGCTACATGAAGTCCAACGACGACGCCTTCGTGCCCGCCTACCTCATCCGCTCCGCGCGCCTGCGCACGGGCGACGTCATCGAGGGCTCGCTGCGTCCTTCGCGCGGCGGCGACAAGCGCGCCGGCCTCGCCAAGATCACGACCGTCAACGGTCTGGACCCCGAGCAGATTCGCAACCGTCCTAAGTTCGGCGACCTCACCCCGGTCTATCCCAACGAGCCGCTGCGCATGGAGCACGGCAAGGACTCCATTACCGGTCGCGCCATCGACATCGTGTCGCCGATCGGCAAGGGTCAGCGTGGCCTGATCGTGTCCCCGCCTAAGGCCGGCAAGACCACGATCCTCAAGAAGATCTGCCAGTCTATCTCGATTAACAACCCCGAGGTGCACCTCATCTGCCTGCTCGTCGACGAGCGCCCCGAAGAGGTCACCGATATGCAGCGTTCCATCAAGGGCGAGGTTGTGGCGTCGACCTTCGATATGCCCGCCGACAACCACACTCGTGTGGCAGAGCTCGTCATCGAGCGCGCCAAGCGCATCGTGGAGCTGGGTGGGGACGTCGTGGTGGTGCTCGACTCCATCACGCGTCTTGCCCGCGCCTACAACTTGGCGGCGCCCGCCTCGGGCCGCATCCTTTCGGGCGGCGTCGATTCGGCGGCACTGTATCCGCCCAAGCGCTTCCTGGGCGCAGCCCGCAATATCGAGAACGGTGGCTCGCTCACCATCCTGGCCTCTGCCCTCATCGACACCGGCTCCAAGATGGACGAAGTCATCTTTGAGGAGTTCAAGGGCACCGGCAACATGGAGCTTAAGCTCGACCGCGACCTGGCCGATCGCCGCATCTTCCCGGCTATCGACCCCGTTGCCTCCGGTACGCGTAACGAGGACCTGTTGGTTGACGAGCAGATGCGTCCGTTTGTCTTTGGCCTGCGTCGCATTCTTGCCGGCATGAACAACACCGAGCGCGCAGCCGCATCGTTTATCAAGGGTCTTAAGGGCACCAACACCAACCAGGAGTTCCTGGTGCGTTCGGCCAAAAAGCACAGCGACTACGAGCAGACGTTCTAGGTTGTCATCCACACGCAGCGATAGCCATCAATGCGATAAAGGGTCGGTGCTTTGAGCCTCGGCCCTTTTCCATATCGCCGCTCCGCGCTTATTTTTGACCACAAGACCGACGAGCAGCAGGTTTCCCGTTTCAATCCGACATCGTCGCTTGCAATCGACGGGGCGGTTTCGCATAATAGCTTTTAAGCTTCGCGACGGAAAACGCAGATGAAACGAACCATATACCGTTGCTTTGGGGCATAGCCCCGCTTCATCTTCTCTCGCGCAGCCAACTGAATGATGCGATTTGGGTGCTGGAAGATGGGGAGAGCTCATGGCTTCTTCTGATGCAACACAACGAGCAGTTCTTGCCGGACTTTCGTGCGGGATCGGCCTTGCCGCTCCCGTGGTTATGTATGCCGCGACGCTGCCGTTTTCGTCTGTGAACGAGACGGTCGTGGCGGGTGCGGTTCCCTTCGCCGTGGGCGCGGTGGCGGGCGTGGGTATCTATGCCGCCTCGCTGGGTATCTCCGAGTATCGTACGCAGCGTGAAGAGCGTCTGTTCCAGCCCGATGCCATGGGCGGTGCCGCCAATCTCAATCAGCATCAAAGCGAGTTCAAGACCGCCTCGATTCCAGCTCAGCAGCAGGATGCGACTCCTTACGCTGCGGCTTCTGCTTCTCAGGCTCAGGCGGAGCAGTCTACCTCGGCATTCCTTTCCGGCCTGACCGGTGCGTTCCAGCGCCGTCATGCCGATGATGGTGTCCCTACCATCGCTCGAGCCGCAGATGCTATGGACGAGGACGAGGCTTGGTCTATGATCGACAGCATGCTCGACGACGATTCGCCGGTGGGCTGCGACCCTGCACGCTCGCGCGACGTCTATCAAGTCGCCATCGACGAGCTCACCAACGGCGGGCAGACCGGCTCCCTCAATCGCGACGACATCGCCGCCGCGGCGCGTGCCGTGTCGGGCTCCCAGGCCGCCCCTGCGGGCAGCACGGCGGCTTTCGTGGCACTCGTTGCCAACGCGGCAGCCAATAACGCCTACAACGCTACCTCGGCGGACGCGAACGCTTTTGCCGATAATTCGTACATTGATGAAGCCATGACCGCGGACGAGGAGGCCGTTGCCGCCCGCCGTGCCGCCGAGAGCTCGCTTTGGGGCGCTCCTGCCCAGCAGCAGGCGGCTGAGGCTGCGCCGTACAATGCAAACCTCGCCAGCATGCCTATCATCTCCGGTGCCGCGGACATCGATCTCGATGACCTCGATGAGCCTGCAGCCATCACCGCATCTATTGAAGCCCAAGATCGCATCGACACCGGCGACCTTCCGGACGCCTCGCTCGAGGTTGATGTCCCCATGGCCGATTACTCGGGCCACGAGGACATGTGGGCCGCCGCCACCGCGATTCTGGATGAGATTGACGAGCCCGCTCCTGTTGCAGCCCCCGCTCCCGTCGCTGCCCCTCAGCCTGCTGCCCCCGCCTATGTCGGCCGTCACAGCGCTGTGTTCCCCGAGGATACCGCCCGTATCTCACGCGAGAGCATCGAGCGGGCCGAGGCTATTGCCGCCGGCATTATGGAAAATCGTCGTCACGAGCGCGTCAATCAGATCCTCGAGGAAGAGATTGAGCGCCTGCAGTCCTCTACCGCCAAGCGGACGGGCCGTGCCTATCTGAGCGTTATCGAGGGCGGTACCGCCAGCTTCGCGCCGCTCCGCGCGGAGGCATAACTTCTGCATGGTTAAGATCAATCGAAAATGGGCGGTCGCGACCTGCCTGATGGCGCTCTTGATCTGGGGCAATTCGCTGGTTCCTGGCTCGGGGTCGGGCTCGCTGAGCCTAACGGTCATGGAAGCTATCCGCTGTTTCCTGCACGGCGTGGGACTTCCATATGAATGGGTGACCAACTTTGTTGTTCGCAAGTGCGCGCATTTTACCGAGTATATGGTGCTCGGCATTCTGGCAACGCACGCCTTTGATTTTGAGGGCCGGCGCACCTTTGACGTGCTGCTGCCCACGGCGGTGTTCCTGCTGCTGATTCCCTCGATCGACGAGACGATTCAGCTCTTTGTGCCGGGACGCGCCGGCATGATCACCGATGTGATGATCGACTGCTGTGGAGCGGCAACGGGCGTTGTGCTCCGATATCTCTTACGGTCGCTGATGTACGCCAAAAAGGCCGCCTAGGACGTATTGTTTGGTCCTAGGCGGCTTTTTTTATTTGAGGGCTTATATGGGGCGTGGTGGCGTCGTTCCGTAGGTTGGATTTGCCGAGCGCGCCACGCCCTGTGGGTGCGTCTGCTACTGAAGCGCCTGTGCGCCCAGGGCCAGGCAGCCCATGATGCCCTGCTTGCCCTCGAGGCTGTTGTTGACAATGTAGGTGTCGATATCGTTGACCTCGGGCGTGACGATGTAGCTGTTGAGCATCTCGGCGCACTTTTTGCGCGCGAGCGGCACGATGGGGGCGTGGTCGGCCACGCCGCCGCCGATGATGATCTTTTGCGGCGCGTAGCACAGCGTGTAGGTCATGAGCGCCTGTGCCAGATAGCCGGCGAGCAGGTCCATGGCCTCCGGGTCATCGGCCATGTCTCCGGCACTCTTGCCATTCCAGCGCTTTTTAATGCCGGGGCCTGCGATGAGGCCCTCGAGGCAGTTGTCGTGGAAGGGGCAGGCGCTATGCTCGCCGATGGTGTCGCGCGGGTCGCGCGTGACCAGGATATGGCCGGCCTCGGGATGCATCATGCCGTGTACGAGCTTGCCGCCCGATAGCACGCCGGCGCCCACGCCGGTGCCGATGGTCAGGTAGATCACGTCTGTGAGGCCCTGGGCGCAACCAAAGGTGACCTCGCCCAGGCAGGCGACGTTGACGTCGGTGTCGTAGCCGCAGGGAATATTGAGCTCGTTTTGAATGGTGCCCAGCAGATCGAAGTAGCGCCATGCCGTCTTGGGGGTCTCCAAGATCTTGCCGTACTGGGGTGAGGCGGGGTTGACCGCGGTGGGGCCAAAGGCGCCGATTCCGAGCGCGGCGATGCCCTTGTTCGCAAACCACGCGTTGACGGCCTCAACGGTCTCCTGCGGGGTCGTGGTCGCGATCTGCTCACGTTCCAGGACCGTACCGTCTGCATAGCCCGTGGCGCAGACCATCTTGGTGCCGCCGGCCTCGAGCGCTCCGATAAGCTGCTGCTCTGCCATAGTATTCCTCTCTGGGACGAGTTGCTCCGTGACTAAAGTATAGTGCGCTAAACCATTTAAGAAAGCGCTATAAAAAGAAGCCCCGCAACTCGGCGGTGCGGGGCTTCTTTGGTTGCTTTAGTTGCCGGGCCGTCCTTACCCGCGCGGCTTGATTTTATCACGTAGCGATTTGAGGTTCTCCAGCGCCGCGTTGAGCGTCTCGTCACGCTTGGCAAAGTGGAAACGGATCAGATGGTTGACGGGCTCGCGGAAGAAGCTCGAGCCGGGCACGGCGCCCACGCCCACCTTTGAGGCCAGGTCCTCGCAGAACTCGAGGTCGCTGTCGTAGCCAAACTCCGAGATATCCATCATCACATAGTAGGCGCCCTGCGGCACGTTGTGCTCAAGACCGAGACTGTCGAGCCCCTGGCAGAACAGGTCGCGCTTGGCGGTATAGTGGTCAAGGACCTCATCGTAATAGCTGTCGTCGAAGTTGAGGGCGGTGACGACGGCTTCCTGCAGGGGAGCGGCGGCACCCACGGTGAGGAAGTCGTGGACCTTCTTGATGCGCTCGGTGATTTCGGCAGGGGCGATGGTGTACCCCAGGCGCCAGCCGGTGATGGAGTACGTCTTGGACAGCGAGCTGCAACTGATGGTTCGTTCGAACATGCCGGGCAGCGTGGCCATATAGACGTGCTCGTGGGGCGCGTAGACGATGTGCTCGTATACCTCGTCGGTGATGCAGTAGGCGTCGTACTTTTTGCAGAGGTCGGCGATAAAGGTGAGCTCCTCGCGCGTAAAGACCTTGCCACAGGGGTTGGACGGGTTGCACAGGACGATCGCCTTGGGATCGTTGTCGCAGAAGGCCGCCTCAAGCACCTCACGGTCAAAGTCGAACGCAGGCGGGTTGAGCGGCACGTAGATGGGCTCGGCACCCGAAAGGATCGTGTCGGCGCCGTAGTTCTCATAGAACGGCGAGAAGATGACGACCTTGTCGCCGGGGTTCGTGACCGTCATCATGGCGGCCATCATGGCCTCGGTGGAGCCGCAGGTGACTACGATATTCTCGTTGGGGTTCACCGGCATGCCCATAAAGTGCTCCTGTTTGGCGGCGAGCGCCTCGCGCATGGCCTGGGAGCCCCAGGTGATGGAGTACTGGTGATAGAGCGGCTTGGGGTCGCTGGCGATGGCGCTGAGGCTATCGAGCAGCTGCGCCGGGGGATCGAAGTCGGGGAAGCCCTGCGAGAGATTGACAGCGCCGTACTTATTGGAGATGCGTGTCATGCGGCGGATGACCGAATCGGTAAATCTTGCCGTGCGGTTGGAGAGTTCTTTCATGACGGTCCTTTCGAGGATTTGCAGTGGGGCAAGTTTACTCCTATGAAACCGGTGGGATTTGCTCGAAATGGTCTCGAAAAACTCTTTTCAAAATTCTTGAAAATTGGGGCTTGCATCGCGTGGCGTTCCTTGCAATAATAGTCGAGCGCGAAGCGCACAGGACACGGTGGGTGTAGCTCAGTTGGCTAGAGCGACGGGTTGTGGTCCCGTAGGTCGAGGGTTCGAGTCCCTTTACCCACCCCAGTTCTTGCTTCGTGTTGATATCGGGTCGTTAGCTCAGTTGGTAGAGCAGGGGACTCTTAATCCCAAGGTCCAGGGTTCGACCCCCTGACGGCCCACCACACGATATCTCCTCTAAAGTCCCCCACAACGGACTTTAGCTTTGGGTCGTTAGCTCAGTTGGTAGAGCAGGGGACTCTTAATCCCAAGGTCCAGGGTTCGACCCCCTGACGGCCCACCAAAGTATGTTAAAGCGACTGGCTTCGGCCGGTCGCTTTTTTGTTGACCTTACATGGGGTCGAACCCGAAAGGGCGCGTGGCTGAGAAAACGCGTAAGCATTTGCCAGCGCAGCGCGCAAGGCGCCTTGGCGCCGCAGCGGTCGCCTGCGCAGCAGGCTGACCCTCTGACGGCCCACCAAAGCAAGTTTAGACGGTCAACAAGAGTTGGCCGTCTTTTTTGTTGACCTCGCATGGGGTCGAACTCGAAAGGGCGCGGAGCTGAGGAAACTGCACCGTGATTCCCTTAGGGAAAACACGGCTAAAGCCCCGTAGGCGTGTTCTCCTTAGAGGAATCATGCTCACAGGGCTCGATGCATGTTGAAAAGTTGTGATCAAACTCAAAGTGAGAATCGATTTAGTCTGCTCGATAGTGCGATCCGAGACTTTCGGTCCGCTTACGCATGGCTTTGACCATTTCCTGTGCTAGTTGAATCTGCGATTGCAGGCGGGCGAGGGCTGCGATCTCGCTGTCCTGGGCTTTCTGTGTGCTCAAGGTCGTTGCCTCCGTCTTCAAGCCCTCAAGCTCGTGTAGTGCCTCGGATAGGCCCGTCTCGGTGCGGTTGATCATGCAATAGGTGCTCATCGTGTGCTTAAGGCCGTGTGTCAGGCGCTCGGCATCTGTTGTGGCGATGCCGTACTGGGGGAGGGCGATATCCGCCTTCAGGGCTGCCTCAGGCTCTTTCTGCGCTGCAAGGGCTGCCGATGTGCCTGCGATGCGTCCGAACACGATGCCGTTGGCGCTCGACAGGCCACCAATACGGTCGGCGCCGTGCATGCCTCCTGTCGCCTCGCCGCAGGCATAGAGGCCTTCGACGCCCGTGAAGGCTGTCTTATCGATCTTGATACCGCCGTTGGCAGCATGGGCATACATCGCCACGCGCATCTCGTCGGTCGGCGCGATTCCGTGCTCGTCCTGTAGCCAGGTGGCAAAGGTCTGCACAAACTCGGGGACGTCCTCGCGGGGGAAGTCGTAGTGGAGCGCCAGGCCTTCGGCACCTGCCTGATCGATGACGAGGTCGATGGCGCGGGAGGCCAAGCGCGAGGTGAAAGGACCATATCCAGAGCGCTGCTCGAGCAGGTCGTCCAGCTTGTCGTCGGCAATATCTGCCGGCTGGTCTACATGTACGTAGCGCCAGGTCTTCTCGTTAAAGACAAGGTTTCGCTTGGGCTCGATGAAGCCGGGCATCATCTGCATGAACTCTATATTAGTGAGGGACGCACCGTGCGCCAGCGCGATGGCCTGTGATGAGCTGAGCACATCAGCCGACGTAAGGCTGCGCTCGAACAGGCCACCCGTGCCGCCCGCAGCGATGATAGTGGCCTTAGCTGCCATAGGCACGAGATGCTCGTTTGTCCGGTCGTAGAGCGTGGCGCCGACAATCTTTCCGTCCGTATCTTCAACAAGGTCGATAAGTTCGTGGCGGGGGAGCAGGCGAATGCCGAGTGACTCGATCCGGGTCGTCAGAGCGTCCTCAAGGGGCTTGCGGGTGAGGCCGCGCCACATGCGCGTCTTGTGGTCAAAGCAGGGGATAAACTGCTTCTGCTGGGCGCTCTCGGCACTTTGCGGACGCTGGAGCTCAACGCCCAGGTCTTGCTCGAGCCATTCAATTGCCTGGGGAATGCCGTGGACAAACGTCTGGACAAGCTCGGGGTCGGCGACACCGCCGCCGACGGTCTGGATGGTGTCGATGAGGTCTTGTTCGTCGTCTTCGTTAACGGGTCCGATAAGCCCTAGGCCCCAGGTTCCGGGGAAGAAGCTCGATCCACTCATAGTCTTTCCGGCGCATGCCACAGTGACGGTTGCGCCCGTGCGTGCCGCTTCGATGGCGGCGCAAAGGCCCGCAATGCCAGATCCAATTACCAGTACATCAGTCGATTCCATCGGATTCCTTTCTCGTCCGGCGCATTGTCGCACGGGTGATCGGCAAAGGTATCGCAAAGATTGAATAAATCGGTAAAGGGCGAATATGGCACGTGGACGTTAGGGCTGCTTGGTGGCTCCATCTCATCACATCTCGTATTTCGCCCCAACTGATATATCGGCATTCGCTACCCTTCGACAGCGCAAACAAAAAGAGCCGCTACCCCGAAAGGTAGCGGCTCCAAAGCTCAACTATATGAGCATCGCGCGGGCGCGATTAGGCCTTGAGGGCCTCCTCGACGGCGACAGCGCAGGCGACGGTGGCACCGACCATGGGGTTGTTGCCCATGCCGATGAGACCCATCATGTCGACGTGCGCAGGCACGGAGGAAGAACCGGCGAACTGGGCGTCGGAGTGCATACGGCCCATGGTGTCGGTCATGCCGTAAGAGGCAGGGCCGGCGCCCATGTTGTCCGGGTGCAAGGTGCGGCCAGTGCCGCCACCAGAAGCGACGGAGAAGTACTTCTTGCCAGCCTCGAGGCGCTCCTTCTTGTAGGTGCCAGCGACGGGGTGCTGGAAGCGCGTGGGGTTGGTGGAGTTACCGGTGATCGAGATGTCGACGTTCTCGTGCCACATGATGGCAACGCCCTCGCGGACGTCGTCGGCGCCGTAGCAGTTGACGGCGGCGCGGGGACCATCGGAGTAGGGGATGGTCTCGACGACCTTGAGCTCGCCCGTGAAGTAGTCGAACTGGGTCTTCACGTAGGTGAAGCCGTTGATGCGGGCGATAATCTGAGCAGCGTCCTTGCCCAGACCGTTGAGGATGACGCGCAGCGGCTTCTTACGAGCCTTGTTGGCGTTCAGAGCCAGGCCGATAGCACCCTCAGCGGCAGCGAAGGACTCGTGACCGGCCAGGAAGGCGAAGCACTCGGTGTCGTCGGAGAGCAGCATAGCGCCCAGGTTGCCGTGGCCCAGACCGACCTTGCGGTCCTCGGCGACGGAGCCGGGAACGGTGAAGGCCTGGATGCCCTCGCCGATGATGGCGGCAGCCTCAGAAGCGGACTTGGCGCCACGCTTGACAGCGAGAGCGCAACCGAGGGTGTAGGCCCACTCGGCGTTCTGGAAGGCGATGGACTGGGTGTTGTTGACGATCTCACGCGGGTTGAAGCCCTTGTCGGTGCAGATCTGCAGAGCTTCCTCGAGGGAGGCGATGCCGTTGTCGGCGAGGCACTTGTTGATCTTGTCAGCGCGGCGCTCGTAACCTTCGAACGTAACAGTCATAGTTATTTCCCTCCCTTTCTACTCGTGAACCGGGAACACGCTGGCGACGGAGTGAGTCTCCTCGTCGGTGCGCGGGTCGATGTACTTGGCAGCGTTCTCCCACTGACCATAGTGGCCCATAGCGCCAGCGATGGCCTCCTCGGGGGTCTTGCCGGCCTTGACGGCGTCGGTGAACTTGCCGAGGTTCAGGAACTCGAATGCGATGATCTCGTTCTTGTCGTTGAGAGCCATGCGGGTGACGTAGCCCTGAGCGAGCTCGAGGTAACGAGCGCCCTTGGCCTTGGTGCCGAACATGGTGCCGACCTGAGAGCGAAGGCCCTTGCCGAGGTCGTCGAGGGAGGCGCCCACGGGCAGGCCGCCCTCGGAGAACGCGGTCTGGCTGCGGCCGTAAACGATCTGCAGGAAGATCTCGCGCATAGCAACGTTGATGGCGTCGCAGACGAGGTCGGTGTTGAGGGCCTCGAGGATGGTCTTACCGGGAAGGATCTCGGAAGCCATGGCGGCAGAGTGGGTCATGCCCGAGCAGCCGATGGTCTCAACGAGGGCCTCCTCGATGATGCCGTCCTTGACGTTCAGCGTGAGCTTGCAGGCGCCCTGCTGAGGTGCGCACCAACCCACACCGTGCGTAAGACCGGAGATGTCGGAAATCTCCTTAGCCTGGACCCACTTGCCCTCCTCGGGGATGGGTGCGGGGCCGTGGTATGCACCCTTGGCAACGGGGCACATGTTCTCCACTTCCTGTGAGTACTGCATGCCTCTCCTCTCTATCGTGTTGGCGTCCCGTCTGGGGGCCGTGGCTGGCGATTGCCGGGCGACCCTTCGAAAGGGACATGACATGCAGCCCCTATAATACCGCGAAATGCACGGAATATTCGGCGAACGGCTCAGTTTTCGTAACGAGAAGTCCGGAAGTTTTAATTGAAACGGTTTAACTCTATGTTCTGTGGTCGTGAACTTCCGTAGAGGGGGTCCGTCTTGGGCAAGCTATTGGTCAGCTCTTGTAAGCATTGCGGGGGTTGACCTGTTGCAACGATGTCGTTCGCCGCCTGATTACTGCCTTTGGCCGCGCGAGTGTATTGTTTTGCGTGAATGTTTTGATGGCACGCTTCAATCGTGCTGTATTGGATGGCAAGCAGATCCCGGCGAAGGGAGCGCCATGCAGCGCGTTTGGAGAACGGTTACCGGCTTTTACCATGTCTGTGCCCGCGGTACGGGCAAGCAGCTCATCTTTGAGGGCGATGAAGACCGGTGGGAGTTTTTGGAACTGATGCGCGACTGCTGCCGGGAGGAGGGTGTAACGGTTATCGCCTGGTGCCTTATGGGCAATCACGTGCATTTGGTGCTTGCAGATTACGAGGACAGGATGAGTGCGGCGATGCATCGGCTGCTTTTGACGTACGCGCGGCGGTTCAATAAACGCACGGGGCGCACAGGCCATCTGTTCCAGAACCGTTTTGACCGGCTCTCGCTCGATACCGACTGGCAGGTGATGGAGGCTATTCGCTCCGTACACGCCGATCCGCAGGATGCGGGCGTTAGCCTAATCGAGCGTTATCCCTGGAGCAGCTTCGCGGAGCATTTGTGCGCTTACGACGGTGACGCGGCTGATGTCGCGAGGGGATTTTCTGATCCTTCTTGCGTGCTTGAGCTCTTTGGTTCTGCCGAGGACTTTATTGCCCATTCGCTTTCGAAGCCCGACGGCAGTGAGCCAGCACTGTGCGATATGAAAGAGACGGAGTGGGAACGCCACGCCTTTGCCGACAAGATGGCGAAGGAGCTCGGGGTTCCGCTTCGCGGGGTTAAAGCCGCACCGCTGGCGCAGCGCGATACCGTTATTGTTGGATTGAACAATGCCGGCTTTACGGTGCGCCAGATTGAGCGCTATACCGAGATTGGCAAAAGTACCGTCTCTCGTATCGTGCGCGCCCGCGCGCGAACGGCGATGAGGGCTGGCGGAAACGTGATGTAGGGTCGCCTGTTCACCGCAGCTGGGGTCGTCCATACGCCGCAACCAGCGTTCAAAAGCTTGGTACGGTAACTGCACTTCTTAATATGCATAGAACAATCACCATCTTGCATAAAATAACGGCTCAGTCCGGATTTGCCCGTGCCTACCCCCGTCTGCGCCGTGCAATAAACCGAGTTTTCAACATCGTGGTGCTGTCGGCACCGCCGCAATCTTGCAACATACGGGTTCCGAAGCTATTGATTCCCGCCGTTGCGCCCTTGAAGCACGTGCCTGTGTCCCGTCAGACCGCGATGTCTGTTCTAAAACACAATATATATGCGCCTGGAGACGTTGATTAACGCTTCCGATGCGTATGCACACAGCTTTGCATGCTGAATACTCGCAAAACTGCACGCCGCTCCCCATGGTACCCGGCTGCGGCAGGCGCGAAGCGAGTCGGAGCTTCGCAGAACGGGGCTTGGCACATTGCTTGGCGGGCCCGGGGCCCTGCCGCAGGCCTTTGGTGCTGTGGAAAACGCCCGTGTTAGCGTCTGACTGTGTGGCAAATGTCAGATGGGGCGCCGGACGCGCGGACTTTGTGCGTTTGCACTCATTAGGAAAAACCGAGCCGCCCGTATCGGGCGGCTCGGCAATCAAAAACCTTGGATTCGGGGTATACGCTACTGGTTAGCTTGCCCCTCGAGCATGCCGTCGAGGGTGCGCCAGGCGAGCTCGGCGCATTTGACGCGGGCGGGCATGTGCGAGATGTCCTGGAGCTGGGCGGCTTCGTCCAGGTCTTCCAGGTCCTCCTCGGAGAGCTGCTCGCCGCGGATCATGGCGAGGAAGAGCTCTGCTAGGCGGTGGGCTTCCTCGACGGTCTCGCCGGTGATGAGGTCGGCCATGATGTCGGCACTTGCCTGACTGATGGCGCAGCCGTGGCCGGTAAAGGAGGCTTCCTCGATTACATCGTTTTCGACACGCAGCTGCAAGGTGAGCTCGTCTCCGCAGCTGGGGTTGATACCGTCGTGCTCGTGCGTGGGAGCATCCATCTCGTACTTATAGTCGGGGTGCGAGTTGTGCTCCATAAACGTGGTGGAGGTGTACAGATTACCCATTGAACGTGCTCCAAACGTGATGCAGGCCGGCGATGAACTTGTCGATGTCGGCCTTGTCGTTGTAGAAGGCCACGCTGGCGCGGCAGCAGGCAAGGTTCTCGACGCCCAGCCAGGTGAGCAGCGGCTGCGCGCAGTGGTGGCCGGCGCGGATGCAGACGCCGTCCATGTCCATGATGCTCGCGACGTCGTGCGGGTGAATTCCCTTGACGTTAAAGCTCACAACGCCGTGGTGGTTGTCCCAGTAGATGGAACCGATGATCTGGACAAAGTCGAGCTGCATGAGTTCGCCCATCAGATAGTGGACGAGTGCCTGCTCGCGGGCCTGGATGTTCTCGTAACCCACCGTGTTGACCAGGTAATCAAGAGCCGCGCCTGTGGCGAAGATGCCGGCGGCGTCCTGCGTGCCGGCCTCGAATTTCTCGGGAACGGGCGCCCAGACGGCGTCCTGCTCGGTAACAGAGTCGATCATCTCGCCGCCGGTGAGCATGGGCGGCATGGCGTTGAGCAGGTCCATTTTGCCCCACAGCACGCCGATGCCCATGGGGCCCATGGCCTTGTGCGCGCTAAAGGCAAAGAAGTCGGCGCCCAGGTCGGCCACATCGACCGGCATGTGCGGCAGCGACTGCGCACCGTCGACGACCAGGTAGCCGCCGTACTTGTGCACGAGCTTGCCGAGGTTCTTGACCGGGTTCTCGACGCCCAGCACGTTGGAGACCTGTCCCACGGCCAGGATCTTGGTCTTGGGACTCACCTTGGCAAGAACCTCCTCGGTGGTGAGCTGGCCGGTCTTGGTGGGGTAGAGGTAGACGAGCTTGGCGCCGGTCTCGCGGCAGACCTGCTGCCACGGAATCAGGTTGGAGTGGTGCTCCATGATGGTGATGACGACCTCATCGCCTGGTTCGAGCACTGTGGGCGCAAAGCTCTTGGCGACCAGGTTGAGCGACTCGCTCGTGTTGCGCGTGAAGACGACCTCGTTGGCCTGGGCGGCGCCGATGAGGTCGGCGATCTGCTGGCGGACCTTCGCGATGGCATCGGTGGCCTCGACGGACAGCGAGTACAGGCCGCGCAGGGGGTTGGCGTTCATACGCTGGTAGAAGTCGCGCTCGGCGTCGAGCACGCAGGCGGGGCGCTGCGCGGTGGCGGCGCTATCGAGGAAGGCGATTTCGGGGTGCTGCTGAAACAGCGGGAACTGCGCCTTGTAGGGGTTGGTCTCGATGTCCACAGTGGGCCAGCCGCGCGAAGCCTCGTCGCTGGCGTCGAGCTCCATAGGCTCCGGTGCGGTACAGGTGTCGCATTTAACGTGCTCGGTGTCGATCATGCGAGCTCCTCTTCAAAGTTGTCGATCAGGTTGTTGCCCAGGCGGACGACGGCGGCGCGGGTGCGCTCGTCGGTGGCGGAAAGTGCGGCGTCCTCCAGCTTGGCGCGAATGAACAGGTCCTCGGCGGCGTTTTGGTCAAGGCCGCGGCAGGCGAGGTAGAACAGCTGCTCGTCGCGGACGTGACCGATGGTGGCGCCGTGGTTGCCGGCGACGTCGTCCTCGTCGCAGAGAATGACGGGAACGGTCTTGTTGTCGACGCCTTTGTTGGCCAAAAGCACCGTCTCGCGCTCGGTGCCGGTTGCACCCTTGCAGCCGTGCACGAGGTCGATGGTGCCGCGGTAGACCTTCTTGGACGTGCCGGTCAGCACGCCGTTGGCGTCGATCTCGCACTCGGTCTTGCGACCGCGGTGGCGTAGCTCGTAGTTAAAGTCGCGCACCTGCTCGCGGGCGCCCAGGTAGTCAGTATCGATGGTGACCTTGGCGGTATCGCCCAGCAGGTCGCCGGCAAGGCCGGTGGCGCTGGCACCGGCACCCAGGACGGTGTGCTGCACGTTGACGCGCGCGCCCTCGTCCAGGAACAGGCCGGTGTCGTCGAGTGCGATCCAGCTGTCGTCGAGCGTCTGCGTGCAGGCCACGTTGACGGTGGCGTACTCGTGGGCGCACACGCGCAGCACGGATCCCACGACGCCCTCGCCGGCAACGGGGGAGTCCAGGGCGATCTGCAGGTCGAGCGTCGACTGGGGACGGGCGACGACGTCGATGGCGGCGATGGCCGCGGCGGCATCGACACCGCTCACACGCACGGTAACCGTGGCGTGCTTGTATGCGGGCACATCGATGACGATGCGCTTGGTGGCGTGGTCGGCCAGGTAGGTGTAGGCAGCCTCGCCCATGCCAGTCTCGAAGGCCTCAGCGGGGGAGAGCTCCTCCTCCAGCTTAATGGCACCGGCCTGGTAGACGGAGGTGGCGGGCACGTCGAGCTCGGTCTCGGGCGTGATGCGGGCGCGGTCGGCAGCATCGCCGGGGGCGGAGGCGCGGCGCTCGGGGAAGCGCTCGGCCATGGCGTCCATGGCGGCGTCGAACGCGTCTGCCACGCCAGCAAATTGCTCGTCCAGGCCCTCGACCTCAACGGCCTCGGCGGGGGCGGCAGCAAGCTCGTCCGAAAGCTCGAGCTTGGTCTGGTTCATCTTGAGCCAACCCCAAGTGGCGGCCGGCATCGCGTTGACCTGCTCGAGCGTGGTGGCAGCGGTGTTGGTTTCCTGTTTCATTATCCGATCGCTCCTTCCATCTCGAGCTTGATCAGGTTGTTCATCTCGACGGCGTACTCAAGCGGTAGCTCCTTGGAGACCGGGTTGGCAAAGCCGTTGACGATCATGGTGCGAGCCTCTTCCTCCGGGATACCGCGGCTCATCAGGTAGAACACCTTGTCGTCGCCGATACGTCCGATGGTGGCCTCGTGGCCGATGTCGACGTTCTTGGCGCGGATGTCCATGGCCGGGATGGTGTCGGAGCGGCTCTGGTCGTCGAGCATCAGTGACTGGCAGCTCACGGTTGCCTTGGAGCCCTCGGCCTTGGGCGTGGCAACGATAGAGCTGCGGAACGTCTGGATGCCGCCGCTCTTGGAGATGCCCTTGGTCTCGACGGTTGCCGAGGTCTCGGGCGCGTTGAGCACGACCTTGCAGCCGGTGTCGAGGTTCTGCCCGGCGCCGGCAAAGGTGATGCCGGTAAAGCTCGAGCGGGCGCGACGGCCGTTGAGCACGCTCATGGGGTAGAGGTAACCCACGTGGCTACCGAAGGAGCCGCTGATCCACTCGATGTCGCCATCCTCGTCCACGCGCGCACGCTTGGTGTTGAGGTTGTACATGTTCTTGGACCAGTTCTCGATGGTCGAGTAGCGCAGGTGCGCACGCTTGCCCACAAAGAGCTCGACGGCGCCGGCGTGGAGGTTGGCCACGTTGTACTTGGGCGCGGAGCAACCCTCAATGAAGTGCAGGTCGGCATCGTCCTCGACGATGATGAGCGTGTGCTCAAACTGGCCGGCGCCCTTGGCGTTAAGACGGAAGTAACTCTGCAGCGGGAAGTCGAGCTTGGTGCCCTTGGGCACGTAGACAAACGAGCCGCCCGACCATACGGCGCCGTGCAGGGCCGCAAACTTGTGGTCGGTGGGCGGGATGAGCGTCATAAACTTCTCGTGGATGAGCGGTTCCCACTGCGGGTCGTGCAGGGCCTCCTCGATGCCGGAGTAGACGATGCCCATCTTAGACGCCGTGTCCTGCATGTTGTGGTAGACGAGCTCGGAGTCGTACTGCGCGCCGACGCCTGCCAGATAGCTGCGCTCGGCCTCGGGGATGCCCAGGCGCTCAAAGGTGCTCTTGATGTCGTCGGGCACCGACTCCCAGTCGTGCTTTTGGTCGGTGTTGGGCTTGACATAGGTGACGATGTTATCCATGTCCAGGCCCTCGATGGAGGGGCCCCACGTCGGGTCGGGAAAACGATTAAAGATCTCGAGGGACTTTAAGCGCAGGTCGAGCATCCACTGCGGCTCGTCCTTCTTGGCGCTGATCTCGCGCACGATGTCGGGCGTGATGCCGGCGTCGAGGCGCTCAAATCCCTCCTCGCCATAGGTGAAGTCGTAGAGGCTGCGGTCGATGTCCGCGACCTCGGTGCGGTTCTTGGTCATTGCGTCGCCCCTTTACGCCTGCTGCTCGGCAGCGGCGGCCTCGGCCTGGGCGCGCTGCTCGGCGGCCTCGCGCTCGAAGGTCTCAAAGCCGTTCTTGTCGATCCAGGGGATCAGCGAGGCGTCGTCCTCGCGCACGATGTGGCCCTTGACCATAACGTGGACGCGGTCGACATCCAGGTGCTCCAGGATGCGCGTGTTGTGCGTGATGATGAGCATGGAGCCGTCGCAGCTCTTGCGGTAGGCGTCCATGCCATGACTGACGGTGGAAAGGGCGTCGACGTCCAGGCCGGAGTCAGTCTCGTCCAGGATGGCGAGCTTGGGCTGCAGCAGCAGAAGCTGGAGCATCTCGACCTTCTTTTTCTCGCCGCCCGAGAAACCCACGCCCAGCTCGCGGTTGAGGTAGGCGGTATCCATGTTGAGCTCGGCCGCGAGCTCCTTCACGCGGCGGCGGAACTCCTTGCCCTTCATCTCCAGGCCGGGGCGGCCGGCGATGCTGGCGCGCAAAAAGCTCGACAGTGGCACGCCCGGAATCTCGACCGGGGCCTGGAAGCTCAGGAACAGGCCGGCGCGCGAACGCTTGTCGGTGGTGAGCTCGGTGATGTCCTGGCCGTCAAAGACGATGCGGCCGTCGTTGACCGTGTAGACGGGGTCGCCCATGACCAGGTGGCCGAGGGTAGACTTGCCGGCGCCGTTGGGTCCCATCAGCACGTGGGTCTCGCCGGCGGCGACGTTGAGGTTGACGTTGTGGAGGATGGTCTTCTCGTCCACGGAGGCGGTCAGACCTTCGATGGAAAGCAGCGGATTTGCGCTCATGCTGTCCCTCTCTGTATATGGTGTACTCATAGGTGTACTAAACCCTAGGAATCTTCTCGGAATAAAGTTACTATGGGTTCGGCGTTAGTCAAGGGAAAACCCGACTAATCCACTCGACTTTTTAGATGTGGGACATAATAATCAGGTTTGTTTGCCCCGCGTGCATAAGATTTGGGACAAACACTCCTGGTATTTTGTCCCAGCAACGATGGGAGGGTAGGTATGCTCATTTCTTCCAAGGGCCGCTATGCCCTCCGGCTGATGATCTATATCGCGGCGCTCGGCGACGCCGAGGGCAAGATTGCCCTGCGCGAGGTTGCCGACCGCGAGCATATCTCGCAAAAGTATTTGGAGCAGCTGGTTCGTCCGCTTATGAAGGCTGGCCTGCTTAAGAGCGTGCGCGGCAAGGGCGGCGGCTACATGATGGCCAAGGATCCCTCCGAGGTACGTGCGGGTGACATCCTGCGCGCCGTCGAGGGCAGCACGGCGCCCGTGGCGTGCGACGGCATCGACAACAGCTGCACCCGCAGCGATTTGTGCTCGACCGTCAAGTTCTGGCGCGGTCTGGACGACGTGATCGAAAAATACGTCGACGGCGTGACGTTGGCCGACCTAGCCGCCGTTCCCGAGATCAACTATGACATTAAGCTGTAAGGGCTGCAAATGACATCTCTCGACAAGGTGTACAAGCAAATCGAAGTTTTTGCTCTGGAATGTGACGCCGAGAAGGTCGTGTTGTTTGGTTCTCGTGCTCGAGGCGACAACTTGCCCAAGAGCGATATTGACATCGCCGTAGCAGGTTGCCGGGATTTCGGCCGTTTCTCATATTTGATCGAGGAACATCTTGATACTCTTTTAGATGTAGATGTCGTCAATCTCGACGAGTCCCTATCGCAGCAATTGCTCGATGAGATTGCCAGGGATGGTGTGATTCTGTATGAAAAAATATGAGAACTTTGTTAGCGCCTTGGCGAATCTTGAGGATGCGCCCAATCAGGATCTCAACAATGATTTTGTTCAGAGTGGATTAATTAATAAGTTCAATCTTCAATTTGAACTGAGCTGGAAGCTCCTTAAGCGTCTGCTCGAGTATGAGGGCGCCACGCTTGCCGCGTCGGGGTCTCCTCGTGCCATCTTGAAGGAGTCGTACCGATTCTACGACTTTATTGATGAGGCGGCCTGGCTAGACATGCTCAGAGACCGCAATACGAACGTCCATATCTACGACAACAAGCTCGCTCAAGATTTGATTCAGCGCATCTTGAACGTCTATATCCCCGCTTTCTGTCAGTTGAGGGACGGGCTGATGGAGCGATACGGCGAGCTTCTGATGGCGCCCGACGACCAGTTTGTTTAATTCCTTAAGATTTCGCGGAAGGTTGTTGCCGTTTACCGAGGGGTTGTTGTGCAACAACGGACGAGCTGCAATACTGATTCTATCTTTGCAAACTGCACTTTAACTACACCAATGCAGGGAGGATCTTATGCAGCCCAAGCATTCTGCTATTGTCGCGGGTCTGACGCTGGCGCTTTCGTTTGGCGCCGTTTCCGCGCCGGCACCCGCCGCTGCCGAGGAGCCCACGCCAGGCGTTGCCTCGGATGCCACCGATATCGATAAGGGTCTCTACACCCAGCAGTCCTTCTCGGGCGTGCTGAGGTCGGTCCAGGGCGTTTCGTTTGTCAACGTGACTACCGAGATGAAGTACTTTACCAAGTACGAGAGCCATGGTAACTACAACCAGGGCTTTTCGTATGGTGACGGCTACAACGCGCTGGGCTATTACCAGTTCGACCGCCGTTGGTCGCTCATTCCGTTTATGAAGCAGGTCTACAACTACAGCCCCGAAAAATACAGCATGCTCAAGGATGCGATTGATCGCGGCAGCGAGATTTCCAACACGAGCAATGCCATGTACGAGAACGACCAGCTTACCGAGCTGGGCCGTATTGCACAGGAGGCCTTCCAGGGTGCTTATAACACCGATCCTGCTGAGTTTTCGGCTCTGCAGGATGCGTATGCGTACAACTCGTACTATGCGGTGACCGAGGCGTGGCTTAAGAGCGCTCTTGGCATTGACATCTCCGGCCGCGCCGATTGCGTCAAGGGTATGGTGTGGAGCATCACCAACATGTGCGGTACCGGTGGCTGCAGAGACTTCTTCCGCTGGGCGAATCTTTCCAACGATATGTCCGACCGCGAGTTTGCGACGGCGCTCTCCAATAGCGTGGTCAACAATGTCGCCACCAAGTTTTCAAGTCAGCCCCAGTATCATGAGGGCTGGAAGAACCGCTACCGCAACGAGCTGAAGGACTGCTTGGTTTATATCGCCGAGGACGAGGCCGCTGCCGCTGCGACGCCCGTGCAGCCCGAGCCTGCGCCGGCGCCCTCGCCGACACCTGATTCGAATGACGGCTCGAGTGACGATGCCAACGATGACAGGATGGATGCGCCCTCGACCGATGCTGACGGTAATGGCTCTGCTGGTGGCACTACCAACGACGGCTCTACCTCGAACGGCTCCGATTCGAACGGCTCTGCTGCGAGCGATTCGCCTTCAAGCTCTGCCGGCAATACGGACAGCGACGCTTCTGGTTCGACCGACGCTGGCACCTCTAACTCATCTACCGGCTCGAGCGATTCGTCCGTTGACACCGGCTCTAACAACGGCTCCGGCTCTGACACGACCCCTGATTCCGATGCTTCCAAGGACGACTCGAATAAGGCGCCGGACGCTCCCGTTGCTTCGCCGGACAAGAAGCCTTCTTTCTCCGAGCAGCTTGGTTCTACGCTGGGTTCTTCGCTGATGGCTGGCGTCAATAACGGCTCGGCCCAGAACAAGGACAACTCTGATCAGGTTTCCACGGAAAAGACCGAAGCCGCAAAGGGCGACTCCAAGGACAAGGCTTCCGAGAAGGCTGAATCCGATAAGGGTCCTAGCTCTGATGAGAAGGGCGACAAGTCCGGTCAGAAGAAGGACGAGAGCAAGACCGAGGGCGAAAAGAAACAGCCCGAAGACGACGACAAGAGCGGTGCTGACAACCAAGTCCAAGAGCAAAATGACTCCAAGACGGTGACCACTACAACCACGACGACTACAACGACCAAGTCATCTGGCGGTAACATGCCCAAGACGGGCGACCTTATCGTTATGGCGAGCCTTGCCAGTGCAAGCTTGGCCACGCTGGGTGCCACGTCTATTGTGAGTGGCAAGCATAAGCTCGATCAGCAAAAGAAGGCTGCTGGGCAGAACGACTCCGAGGAGTAGTCCCTTTCGGTTGCCCGACAACTAAAGATTCGCAATGGGGGCCGGTGCAGTTGCATCGGGCCCCATTTTGTTGCACAACGATTTGTTATGCCCCCTCAAGGCCTTTGTTCCTACCGTTGCCCGATGCCTTTGCACGGATCCAGCGTTGCACTTGAACTGCTCGCTACAATGGGCTTCGTGCTGCGTTTTAGGGAGAAGTTACGGTGTCTGAACAGGAGTATTGCAACAGTGACGATACTTTTGGCGTACGGCTTGTCAACCATGTCGATGATGCGGTTTTGCCGGTCGGTGTGCATGATTTTGCCGATGCCATTGGTCGTTGCATGCTGGTTGACAAGACCATGTTTATTGCCGATGTGTTGGACTGCGACGCGTCCGTTGTGGTGTGCTGTCGACCCGAGGGTTTTGGCAAGAGCATGAACTTGTCGATGCTCAGGGCTTTTCTGGAGCGTCCAGCGGTCGGTCGCTCTGGTCAGCGTTTGTTTGCCGATGCTCAGATTTGGGATGCGAACGGCGGGCGCTATCGGGATGAGTATGCTTGCTATCCGGTGATATCGCTGGACTTTTCTGGCGCTGGGAGGCGTGGCCCCGCTGTTGCCGGCGTCGTGCGCGATGCCCTTTCGGGCGAGTGCGCTCGCTTGTTGGCGCTCTTGGAGGCTCCGGATTTAGCTCGAGATAAGGTGCGTCACATCGAACGTGTCGCGCGTGGCGTGGCGAGCGCGGACGAGGTTGACTCGGTGCTCGGTGTGCTCATAGAGCTGCTGGAGATTGCCTGCGATGGGCAGGTTGTATTGCTCGTTGATGGGTACGATGCGGCGTGGTCTCGCCGTGCGAGCGCGAGGAACGCTTCCGACGCCGATCCGGCAGAACTACTTGACCGTGCGCTGTTTGACGCCATTGCCACTGCGCGCGATTCGTTGCGGCTGACGTGTCTGATGGGGGAGTGTTCCGGTCCCGCCGAAGCGGCGCTTTCTTCGCGCGGCTGCTCGTATTGTCTGACGACGCCGCTGTCGGCGTGGTGTGACCGATGTTTCGGTTTTTCGGATGCCGAGGTCGAGGCTCTTTTGAATCATGCTGGGCGCGAGGAATACCTGGATGATGCGCGTGAATGGCTCGAGGGGTATCGGTTTGGCAGGGCCTATTGCTCGAGTCCAGAGCGTGTGATCGGTTTTCTTGGCCGAGGCTGCACGGCGCCTGTGCGTGCCGATCTGTATGGATATGCCGATTGCCTGAGTAGGGTAGTTGCCGGGTGGAATCTCGACCGCCTTTCGGTCTTGTTTGATTTGCTCGAGGCCCATGGGTGCGCTGAGGTCTCGCTTTGTTTGGGCACTGCAGAGCCAGATGTCTCGACTGACGATGGCATGTGGACAGCGCTGTATCTGTCCGGTTTTCTCACGACGGATATGACTGAGGAGCCAGAGCATGGCAATCGCCTCCGTGCTTTGCGATTGCCCAATAACGAGCTTCGACAGGCCTTGCGTCTAGTGATTGTTGAGTGGTTTGAGTGCGCTGCCGAAGACATTCGAGACGTCGATGCGTTTCGCGACGGGCTGTGCCGTGGGAACGAGGATACCGTGAGGCGGGCGCTAAGTCGCATCCTGGGGGATGCGGGAATCGGTGAGACCGACCCAGATAAGCCGCTGCCATATCATCTGCTCTTGCAGGGGCTCTGCTTTGGCTTACCGGGCTATGCCAATCCTGCCTCGAGGCGAAAGTGTGGCGCAGGTCGCTGGGACATCCAGGTTTTCCCTACGGGTGCTGTGTTCGACGTAGCAGATACGATTGGCATGCTGGACGAGCGCCCGCTGATAACGATTAACTTGATGTATGACCCCGATGTGGATGCGCTGGGACTGGAATTGCTGGCCGTGCAGTCGCTACTCGACATAGAGCGCGCCGGCATCGACGAAATCCGTGTACCGCGCCCCGGCGTGGGTCGCATGCGCTGGGGGTTCGGTTTTGATGGGCAGCATGTGGCTACGGTGTGCCAGCGGCTTTAAGCGCCGAGGTGTTTCCGGCTTCCGTTACTCGGTGTCCTTCATGGGCGGCATGGGCTTCCAGTCGGGGTCCTTGATGATCTTGCGGGCGTCCTTCATGCCACGGCGCAGCGCCGGAATACCGGTCTTAAAGCATTTGTCGACCGCAGCCAAGCGGATGAACTCTTTGCAGAAGGTCGCGGCGTTGCCCAGACGGAACAGCACGGGGTGATAGTCGCCGTAAATCTGCATGTAGCGGGCCAGATAGCCGCGGTTGCGCATGATGTAGTAACGGTTGGTGTCGCTCGTGGAGTTGAGCTGGCGCTTGCCGGCGATATCCCAGTTTGAGACGGCGCGGGCGCGCTTGAGCACCAGGTCGGCCACAACGGCGGCGGGGAAGTGCTGGCTGGCCACGTAGCCATAGCAGGCATCGTCGCCGTAGATGAAGAATCGCGCATCGGGCAGGCCGATCTTGTCGACCACGCGGCGCGAGAACATGCCGCCCTCAAAGCACAGCTGGTTCATGGCGCGATAACCCTCTGGACCCAAGTCCCACTTGGCGACTGGGTTGGGAATGCCGAGCGAAAGGATGAGTTGGTATTGCCAAAAGAAGGCGCCGCCGTCAAAGTCCAGGCGCGAACCCTGGATGACATCGTAGCGGTCGGTCCACTTGGCAAGACGCTCGATGCCTTCGGGGATGACGAGCACGTCGTCGTCCATCACCCAGAACCACTGGGCGCCCAGGTCGTAGGCGCACTTGGTGCCGGCGGAGAAGCCGCCCGCGCCGCCACCGTTTTCAAGCTGCGGCGCGTAGATAACGCGGTCGGTGCCGCCTTGCGCGTCGGGCTGCTCGGTGTCGATGCCCCACAGGTTGGCCAGGCGCTCGTTGAATGCGGTGCACATGGCCTCGGTCTCGCGCGAATTCTCGTTATCGACAATCACGATGCGCCAGGGCGCGGCAGTGAGCTCGGTCATGGAGTCGAATAAATTGGCCAGGAGTTCCTGGCGCTTGTACGTAACGACGACGATGGCGAGCTTATCGATGGGAGCGGGAAGGGTTGAAGGCATGGGGCAATATATCCTTTCACGCGCGGCGCGCATGCGCTGCACGGAAGCTATCGAATACGTCCTTGGGACTGTCCTATTGTAAAGGCTCGGCGCACCTTAGCGGCAAGCTTTGAATAAAACGCAGGAACCTGCCATGGGCCCGCCGCATGACGTGGGGCTGCTTTGCCCGCAAGAGGCTCCATAGATTATATAAGGCTCTGTTAGACCAGGATTGACATATATGTGTCCCCACGGTGCCATATCGTTGACCCCGTAGACCGCGATGATGGGGGCAGCATGAACGCCGAAGACCTGGTCCTCAACTTCAAGAAGGGCATGGCGAACCTCAGCAAGACCGAGCGCCGCCGCGCTATCGAGTCCGTCAGGGACGTGATCCGCGCGGCGGCGTTCGACGACGCGGCCGGCTCCGCCTACGAAATCGAACGCTGCCCGCGCTGCGGGTCCGTCGCGGTCGTGAAGAAGGGCAAATCGAAGAACGGCGAGCAGCGTTACCTCTGCCGGGGCTGCGGCAGGACCTTCGGCATGGGCAGCGAGCGCATCCTGGGGACGAGCAGGCTCCCGAAGGAGACCTGGATGGCCTACGCCGAGTGCTTCGTGCTCATGCTGCCCCTGCGCGAGTGCGCGAGGCGCTGCCGCGTCTGCCTCAAGACCGCCTACACCATGCGCCACAGGCTGATCGAGTGCCTCTCGGCCTACTCCCCCTCGTTCAGGGTCGAGCGGGGCTGCGGCTGCGAGCTCGACGAGACCTATTTCCCCGAGTCGTTCAAGGGCAACCACGCGAAGGGGTCGTTCACGATGCCGCGCCCCTCCCGGCACCGCGGCAAGCAGGTGCACAGGCGCGGGCTGTCGCGCGAGCGGATCTGCATCATGACCGGCGTGAACGACTCGAACGAGACGTTCCTCGAGGTCACGGGGCGGGGCGCCCTTTCGAGGGAGCGCGCCATGGACGCGCTGAGGGGCCGCATCGCGGCCGGCTCGGTCGTCGCGACCGACAGGGCGGCCGCCTACGTCGGCGTCCTCGCCGAGCTCGAGGTCGCCGCGCACGCGGCCTACGACCCCAAGGACCGCTCCGGGGGGACCATCAACCGGGTCAACACCGTCCACTCGCTCCTCGGCGCCTTCATGGAGCCGTTCAGGGGCGTGTCGACGAAGCACCTCGA
>OHYF01000325.1_pt1 | contig 26306 bp, 27 predicted proteins | sample 1580111 | NCBI WGS metagenome assembly OHYF01 (sample SAMEA3882530, study PRJEB24775) | human gut metagenome | biome: human-associated habitat; feature: intestine environment; material: feces | place: Netherlands | collected 2009/2010
GCAAGAATGCGTCTCTACAAGTTTTCGTCGAACTCACGTTAAGTTATTTTGCTCACGAAAACAAGTTAAATTGCAGAGCAAAACAAGTTATTTTCCATTTCGCCTGGTGTATGGGTCTCGCTTGTTTCCATTTTGCGGCCATAAAATGGTTTAGGCATTCGGTAGACGGCTAAACGCAAACGGGCTGCCAACATTGTGTCGGCAGCCCGCTAATATCGGGTTATTTCGTACTGGTTTTCTTGGGCATCTTTTCCAGCCTCATGCCTATCACGTAGGAGTGGGGCACGTCTTTCACTATTTGCGACTGCAATTGCGGGTCGATTTCACTCTCGCCACAGAAGCGGATGAAATTGGAGCGTTTGTCATACCACCAGGAGCCGAAGAACACCAAGGGTATTTCCACCGTGTCGCCATCCGTCACGGATTCCAAACGGAAAGGACGGCTGTCATACATATAGTTGACGGCTTGCGTATAGCCTTCTACGGGATATAGCTTGAGGGATGATTTCGACATCCTGCCGACACCAGGGCTGCCTACGCTAATAGTGGCCAGCGAATCGTCTTTCACCTGGAGTGTCAACGTGACGGACTTGATCCTGTCATACTCGTTCTCGTTGGGCGCGAGGTGGTATTCCTGGCGCACGGCTTCCCATTGTTCCTCGGGGTATTCCGTCACAGACCCGATGTTGGGGCCGAACAGGAAACTGTGCACCCGTCCTTGTTTCTCGGCATGGCGATACTCATCCACGTAGAAGGTGATGTCGTAATGGGTCTTGAGCAGCGATTGCAAGTCAAAACGGTGGACATGGATGTCATTCATGTCAAGCACGTCGATAACATCCTCCAACTGGATTGTCTGGGTGGTGACGCGCAAGCTGTCTTGCGCACGCAGGTCGCCAACCAAGGCGACTGCGCAAAGGAGCGTAATCAATTTTTTCATACTATTCAGGTTGTGTCAGTTGCTTATTCCTCGTCGGCGACTATCTTGGGTCCGCGCACCTTGTCCTTGGCGCTCAGGCCTTTCTTGATCTCTATGTTCACGCCATCGCTCAGCCCGGTGGAGACCTCTCGCTTCTCGTAGGTTTTCTCTTCGCCCTCTCCCTTGATGAGGTAGACATAAGTCTTGTCCCCCTCGAACTCCAGGGCACTCTCGGGAATGCAGAGCGCGTGTTTTGCTTCGGCCAAGACTATCTCGGCATTGGCACTATAGCCGCTGCGCAATTTATTGTCATCGGCCACGTTGACAGCGGCCTTTATCTCGAATTGGTTGGCTCCGTTGTTTTCCACGGCCTTGGGAGAGATGTATTCCAAAGTGGCTTTCAGGGTCTCGCTCTGCAGTGCGCCGATAGTAATCTTCATATCCATTCCCGTCACGAGCTTGCCCACTTCCGTCTCGTCTATGTTGCCCCGGAATATCAGGTCGCCCATGTTGGCCACCGTGGCGATAGTGGTACCATCGTTGAAGGTGTTGGAGAGGATGACCGTGTTGCCCACTTTCACGGGCACATCGAGTATCAGGCCTGTGATGGTAGAACGTATCAGTGTGCTGCTTCCCTTTGCGTTGCGGCTGGAGACGCCATCGCGCACCACTTCCAGGTTGTCTTGCGAGGCGGCCACTTCCTCTTGGGCCTGCTTGTAGGTTTGGTGCACCTTGTCATACTCATCGGCGGAGACCAGTCCTTTGTCATAAAGTACCTTCTCTCGCTCATAATCCACCTTGGCCTGCTCCATGTTGATATTGGCTAGTCTTACCCTGGCCTCGGCACTGGAGAGCTGCGCCATGTCGGGGATGACTTTTACCTTCGCGATTACCTCGCCTTCCGTCACCATCTCTCCAGCGTCTTTGTAGATGTCGGTGATAATACCCGATATCTGTGGTTTCACGGCCACCTCGTTGCGCGGCTCTATTTTACCCGTGATGACAGAAGTCTTGCGGATGTCCTTCACGGTGGGAGTAATCTCCTCATACTCCACTGTCTTGGGGCGGGATTGTATCCAAAGGAACACGAAGGTGCCGATGAACACCATGGCTATGAAGCCCGCCACGATGAGTTTAAAATACTTTTTCATAGATATGTCTTGCTGTTTTGTCCTTTTTGTCGATTATGTCTACTCGTCTCTCATAGCATCCACGGGCTTGATGTTCATCGCGCGGAGCGCGGGAGCCAAGCCCGCCAATATGCCCAATACCATCAACATGGCCACTGCTCCCAAGGCCGTCCAGAAGTCCACTTGGTAGTGGGCGGCCTCTATGCCGTCTGTGGTGTTGGCCAGTTGCAGCATCTGGAGGATGGCCACGGCGAAGAGGATGCCGCTCATGCCCGCCACGGCGGTGAGGGCGATGCTCTCGGATATGATTTGCGACAAGATAACCTTGGGCGTGGCTCCAATGGCACGGCGGATACCTATTTCCGTAGTGCGTTCCCTGACGGTTACCATCATGATATTGCTTACGCCGATGGCTCCAGCCAGTAGTGTGCCGATGCCCACTAACCATATCAGGAAATTGACACCCTTAAATAAGTTGTCAAGCAAACCGAAAAGCACCTCGGTGTTGAATACCGTGACGGCTTTCTCGTCGGTAGGATCTATGTCGTGAGGTCTTGCGACGACTTCCCTGATGCGAGGCGTTATCTCGCTGATGACTACGCCTGGCTTGGCGGTAAGACATATTAGGTCTATCTCGTCACCTCTGTTGTAGAGTCGTTGCAATAGGGTATAGGGCACCACTATGGAGTTTTGCGAGCTGCCGTTGATGCTCATGGAGGACGTGCCATAGTCTACGCCGATGACAGTATAGTAGGTACTGTCTACCCTGATGACCTGTCCGCAAGGGTCGATGTTCTCGGGAAAGAGCGTCTTGTAGATTTGCTTTCCAAGGACACAGACCTTTCTGTCTTCACGCACGTCCATCTCGTTGATGTATCGTCCATAGCGCATCACGGGAGCGTCTATCAGTTGATATTCGGGCATCATGCCCTTCAACGGGCCGCTGCATTTCTTGTCGCCACGTATGGCGCTAGTGCCCCATTGCGATAGTTGTGGGGTCACCACGTCCAGTCCTGGCACTTGCTCTTTCAGCCGCTTGATGTCTTGCGATGTCATGGTCCAATATCTACCTTTGCGGAAACCATGGTAGGCCTTGGTGGTTTTTTGGGAGAAAATGATGGCGCTGTTGGTGGCAAAACCCTCGAAGTTGGACTGCAGGAGTTGCTTAAGTCCTTGCCCGCCGCCGATTAACGCCACTAGCATGAAGACACCCCAAAACACGCCGAAGCCCGTCAGTATAGACCTGCTCTTGTTGCGGGTGATGGTGTCCAGTATTTCCTTATAGGTATCGATGTCTATCTTCATTCTGCTCTCAATGCTTCAATGGGTCTTATATGCGCTGCCTTGCGTGCGGGGATGAGCCCCGCGAGCGTACCGGCGATAATCATGACCAAAGTGGCTTCCACGCAAACATCCAGTCCCACGGTGGGGTTGACGAACAGGGTGGTCTTGAAAAGTCCGGTGTCTGTCTGCTCATGGCCTATCGTGGCATCCATGTATTGATTGGCCGCTATGCCTATCACCATACCTATATAGCCAAAGAAGGTGGTGATGATGACGCTCTCCACGATGATGAGTTTCAAGATGGAGAGGGGCTTGGCTCCTATTGCCTTGCGTATGCCGAATTCCCGGGTGCGTTCTTTGACGCTGATGAGCATGATGTTGCTTACGCCCACGATACCGCTCAACAGGGTGAAGATACCTATAATCCAAAGGGCGGTGCGGATGATGCTCATGCCCTGGTTCATCTGCATGTTGGTGGTGAAGCGGTTCCATATCCATACGGTCTCCTCATCGTCTGGCGCAGCCTGGTGGTTGGCGTTGATGGTGCGGCGGTAAGCGTCTTCAAACGCCTCGTTGTCCGCTTCGGTCTCCAGTCCGTGGAAGCTGAACATGAAGCGGTCGGCCCGGTCGCCCTTGTTGTAGAGTATGCGCAAGGTGGTGAAGGGAGCGTAGACATCCTCGTTCATGTCACTCTCGTCGTTCTTGTAGATGCCCACCACCTGGAAGGCAATGTTGTCCACTTTCACCTGTTGGCCTATTAATCGGCTGATGTCATGCGGTTCCAGCTCCTTGGCTTTGCTCTCGCTGAGCACCAGCACCTTGCGGTTTTCCTTGATGTCCACCTGGTTGATGAAGCGGCCATAGAGCATGTCCAGCTTGTTGATCTCGGCCAGGTTGGGGTAGACACCCTGGAAGGTGGTGGAGATGATATAGTTGTCACCATAGGAGATATTGACGGAGGTGTTTTGCCAGATACCTGCCCCGCTTTCCTCAATGATATGGTCAAATTTGCGGGCGGTGTTTTTGAGGTCTTGGTCTTTCAGCTCGATGTAGCGACCCTCCTGCAGTCCGTTGTAGGGCATGGAAGTCTGTCCGGGATATACCATCATGGAGTTGTCCAGGTAGTTGCCCGAGTTTTGCTCCAGGGCATGGATAAGTCCGTTGCCCGAGCCCAGCAGGAAGATGAGCATGAAGATGCCCCACGCCACGGCGAATCCCGTGAGCACGGTGCGCAGCTTGTTGCGCTTGGCGGTGGACCATATTTCCGCGATGATGTCTCTCATGGCTATTTCATCATTCCGTTGATGCCGAACGGGCTGGCGTCGTGGCGCAGGTTTTCCTCTATGCTGCCTATCAGTCCGTCCTTGATGTGTATAATCTTGTTGGTCTCGTTAGCCACGCCACTTTCGTGGGTTACCACTACGATGGTCTTCCGCTCTTCCTCGTTGAGTTGCTTAAGCAGTTGCATCACCTCCACGGATGTCTTGGAATCCAGCGCGCCCGTAGGCTCATCCGCCAAGATGACTTTGGGGTTTGTGATTAACGCCCTGGCTATGGCCACACGTTGTTTTTGTCCGCCTGAAAGCTCGTTGGGATAGTGGTTGGCCCAAGCCGCGAGCCCAAGCCGGTCTAGATATTCCATGGCCATCTGGTGGCGCTTCTTGCGGCTTACTCCTTGATAAAACAATGGCAATTCTACGTTTTCCACAGCGGTCTTGAAGCCAATCAAGTTGAATGACTGGAATATGAAACCTATGAAGTGGTTGCGGTATTCAGCGGCGCGGGTTTCGCTCAGGTTCTTGATAAGTGTGCCCGCCAAGGTATATTCTCCCGTATCGTAGTTGTCCAGGATGCCGAGTATGTTGAGCAGGGTAGACTTCCCAGAGCCAGAGGCACCCATGATGGAGACGAACTCTCCCTCACCGATTTCCAGGTTGATGCCCTTGAGCACGTGTAGGGGCTGCGCTCCCTGGTAAGTCTTGTTGATGTCCTTAAGATGTATCATTTCCGTAAGTGATTTGTCGTTAGACGTACGGCGACGCCGAAAAGTTGCGCGGTGTTGGCAAAAAGTTCTTGGAGGGGGCTTATCCTCTTTGGCGGGTATCGGCTCCCCACATCAGCTTTTCCCTTAGGGTGCTGAAGTAACGCTGGTTTTTCTGCTTCACGATGCGCACTTGGTAGGGAGCCTTGCGTATGGTGAGCTGGGTGCCCTCTTGCATTTTCTCGCTCCTTCCATCTATGGCCACCAGGAAATTATGGCTACGGCTTTCCACGTCAAGGGTGATTTCGCAAGTATCGTTGACTACGATGGGGCGAATGTTGAGGCTATGGGGCGCGACGGGTGTGATGCAAAGGCTGTTGTCTTGAGGTACGATGATGGGGCCGCCGTTGGAGAGATTATAGGCGGTAGAGCCTGTGGGCGTGGCAATGATAAGCCCATCCGCTTGGTAGGCCACGAGCAATTCCCCGTCAATGTGCGTACGAATGGTAATCATCGAGGCGATATCCCGTTTCAGCACGGCGATATCGTTGAGGGCGTAGGGATAACCCGTGATAGGCTCGCCATTAGCCTCTACCTGTATCACGGTGTGGTTCTCTATTTTGTATTCCCCTAAGTAAATGCTGTTCAAGGCAGATTCTATCTCGCTGGGCAATACGTCTGCCAAGAAGCCCATGCGCCCCATGTTCACTCCGATAATGGGTATCTGCTTGGCACCCACACGGCTGGCCGCTTTCAGGAACGTACCGTCTCCACCCATGGAGATGGCGTAATCAGCTTGGAAATCCATGCCATCAAAGACTCCTGCTATTTCCATCTCGAGTCGCTGCTCTTGGGTGAGGAAGTCATAGAACATGCGATCCATGTATACCTCAGCCTGTTTTTCGCTCAGGTATGAAAGCACTTTCTGTATGGGAATAGCCTTCTTTATTTGGTATTCATTGCCGAAAATGGCGAATTTCAATAGCCTCTGTGCCATTTATTTTGTCGTTTCAAGATTATTCGTTATATTTGCGGAACTTACCCAGGACAGTTGACGTTCCTGTTTGCAAAAGTAGTGAAAAATGACGAAAGTACTTATAAAACCTTAATTTTTATGGCAAAAGTATATGAATTCTTGGCTGATGGCTTTGAGGAGATAGAGGCATTGGCGGTAGTTGACGTATTGCGTAGGGGTGGCATAGACATCCAGACCGTGAGTATCATGGGCAGGGAGTGGGTAGAGACCTCGCATGGCGTGAAGGTGATGGCCGACTTGATGTTTGAGCAAGCGGAGTTAGGCGACGCGGATATGTTGCTGCTTCCAGGTGGTATGCCTGGTAGCCTGCATTTGAAAGAGCATGAAGGGCTAAAGCAAGCTCTATTGGCTCAGGCTGCCGCAGGCAAGCGTATAGGAGCGATATGCGCCGCTCCCATGGTCTTGGCCGCCCATGGATTGCTTGACGGAAAGAAAGCTACTTGCTATCCAGGATTTGAGACACACTTACCCAACGCTATTTACACCGCCCAGTTAGTGGAAGAGGATGGCCTTATTACTACTGGTGAGGGGCCTGCCGCGGTGTTGCCCTATGCTTATGCTATTTTAAGTTACTTCGTGGGCGAAGAGAAGTCGAAGGAGATACAAGACCAGATGCTCTATACGCATCTTATGGCTCAATAAGGAGATATCCATGGACTATGTGATTATCGTGGCTGGAGGTAAGGGCTTGCGCATGGGGGGTGATACGCCCAAGCAGTTTTTGCCCTTGGCTGGCAAACCTATCTTGATGCGCACCATTGAGCGTTTCCGTGCTTATAGCGAGCGTATAGGCATTATAGTCGTGCTGCCACAGGAACAGCAGGCTTACTGGAAAGAGCTTTGTGAAAGATATGATTTTCATGCGCCTCATCAGATAGCCAACGGAGGCGCTACTCGTTTTGAGTCTTCCCGTAATGGTCTTTCCTTGGTTCCTGATGAGGCAGAAGGAATTGTGGCTTTCCATGATGGTGTGCGCCCCTTGGTGCCTGTCAGTGTGATAGATGATTGCTATGAGACAGCTCGCGATAGCTTTGCCGCCATTCCCGTGATACCTGTCAATGATTCTCTTCGCAGAATGGAAGGAGAGGGAAGGAGCCATGCTGTCTATCGTCCAGACTACAAGGCGGTGCAGACACCGCAGGCTTTTGACATTTCCTTAGCCAAGCAGGCTTTCCGTCAACCTTATCGAGAGTCTTTTACCGATGACGCTACCGTGGTGGAAAGCCTTGGTTGCCAGGTGGCGTTGGTGGAAGGCAGCAGGGAGAATATCAAGATTACCACCCCAATAGACATATTGGTGGCGGAAGCTTACCTAAATGAGGCCAAAACCAATCACTAGATTGTCAAAAAGCAGATATGGGTGGCATATTAGACCAAGACATCAAGTTCTTGCCAGGTGTAGGGCCTCAGCGCAAGGTCTTGCTGGCCAAGGAGCTAGGCATAGAGACTTACGCGGATCTCTTGGCTTATTATCCCTATAAATATGTGGATAGGTCGAAAGTTTACCCTATCAGAGAACTGAATAGCGAGATGCCCTTTGTGCAGGTGAAGGGACGAATACTCAGTTTCGAGCAATATGACATGGGAGGGCGCAAGAAAAGGTTGGTGGCCCATTTCTCTGATGGTACAGGCGTGGTAGACTTAGTGTGGTTTACGTATGTGCAACACGCTCAAAAGACTTACAAGATAGGGGTGGAGTACGTGGTATTTGGTCGTCCTGGTATCTATGGAGGTAGATTCCAGTTTGCCCATCCCGAGATGGAGGAAGCCACGAAGTTAAATCTTTCCGCTTTGGGATTGCAGCCCTATTATAACACTACCCAGCGAATGAAAAACGCCAATCTCACCTCGCAAGGAATGGGAAAACTCACCAGGGCGCTAGTGGATTTATTGCCCAGCCCGTTGCCAGAGACTTTGCCCTCGTTTATCACTAAACCTTTGCATTTACTTTCCAGGGATGAGGCTTGCCGTTGGATACATTATCCTAAAGATGTCAAGCAGGTACAACTGGCCAGGATAAGGCTTAAGTTTGAGGAGTTATTCTATTTGCAGCTAAATATAATAAGGTACGCGCGCGCGAGGCAAATACGTTATCAGGGATATATTTTTCCTCGTGTGGGGAAATTGTTCAACGCGTTTTATGCCCATCATTTGCCTTTCGCTCTTACCCAGGCCCAAATGCGCGTGATGCATGAAATACATGCAGACCTGCGCTCTGGCCACCAAATGAACAGGCTATTGCAGGGTGATGTAGGGTCTGGAAAGACGCTGGTGGCGTTGATGACCATGCTCATTGCCATAGACAATGGCTTTCAGGCTTGTATCATGGCTCCCACGGAGATACTCGCGGAACAACACCTGCAGACCATCAGGAACTTTTTGGGCGACATGCCTATCAGGGTGGAGCTGCTGACAGGCAAGGTGAAAGGCAAGACAAGGCAGTCTGTGCTGCAAGGTCTGATAGATGGCGGCGTGGGGATATTGGTCGGTACGCATGCCGTGATAGAAGAGAACGTGCGCTTTGCCCGTCTAGGCATCGCCGTGATAGATGAGCAGCATCGGTTTGGCGTAGCGCAGCGAGCCAAGTTATGGGTGAAGAGCGACAATCCGCCTCATGTGTTAGTGATGACCGCTACGCCTATTCCTCGCACATTGGCCATGACTCTTTATGGTGATTTGGACGTGAGTGTGATAGACGAGTTGCCGCCTGGGCGCAAGCCTATCCAGACTTTGCATGTCTACGATGACCAGATTGCGGGGCTGTTTGACAGGATACGCCGGCAGGTATCATTAGGCCGGCAAGTTTATGTGGTTTATCCCCTTATCCAGGAAAGTGAGAAGATAGACCTGAAGAATCTTGAAGAGGGTTTTGCCTTGTTGCAGTCCGTTTTCCCGGAATTCCGTCTCAGCAAGCTGCATGGCAAAATGAAGTCGGTCGAGAAAGAAAGTGAAATGGCTCGTTTCCTGGCTGGGGAGACCCAGATACTCGTGGCCACCACGGTGATAGAGGTGGGGGTGAATGTGCCTAATGCCTCTGTTATGATAATCATGGATGCCCAACGTTTCGGTCTATCCCAGTTACATCAGTTGAGAGGCAGGGTAGGACGTGGAGCGGAACAAAGCTATTGCGTGTTGGTGACCAATCGCAAACTGGCGGAGATGACTCGCAAGCGCATTGATATCATGTGTGATACCAATGATGGTTTTCGCATTGCCGAGGCAGACTTGAAATTCCGGGGGCCTGGTGACTTGGAGGGAACGCAACAGAGTGGTATGGCTTTTGACTTGAAAATAGCCAATATCGCCACGGATGGCCAACTGGTGCAGATGGCCAGGGATGAGGCCCGCAAGGTGGTAGACGCTGACCCTGAGTGCAATAGAAATGACTTCGCCATGATGTGGGAAAGGTTGCGGGAATTGCGCAAGACCAATGTCAATTGGGGTGCTATCAGTTGAAAAATCTTGCGCCTGTAATCTTTCCAGAAAGGTTAAAAAGCCGATAAAAAGTGTTAACCCTTCCCCTTGGCTCAGAATTTTTTTGTAAATTTGCCACATCTTATTTTTAGGACATCATGCATTTGCATGGATTCAATTCTCCAAGTGCGTTATAACTTTTATGATTCCGCCAAGGAGATAAACCTGTTAAACTATGGAATTTGGAAAGAACTTTAGAAGGGTAAGTATTGTCGTATTATTAGCGTTGGCCTCCGTCCCAGTGATGGGACAAGACCTCTTGGCTCGTCAGGCTCCTGTGGACAGGAAGATGAAAGCCGTTGACACGTTGGTCACCAACCAACTGAAGATGATAGAGGAAAAGGGAAATCCCGCGAGCGAGCTCTACGGGGAATTCAGCAATGCCTACGTTCACAAGACCACGACAATGCCCGACCGCTACAAGATAGACCTGCGCCACTTCTGCATGCCCACCGTGAGCAGGGTCGTGACAAGCAATTTCGGTTCGCGCTGGGGACGCAAGCACAACGCGCTTGACATCAAGGTGTACATCGGCGACACCATCCGCGCCGCTTTCTCAGGCAAGGTGCGCATCGTGAGAAACGAGCCCAGGGGCTATGGCCGGTATATTGTCATCCGTCACTATAATGGCTTGGAGACCGTATATGGCCACCTTTCCAAGCAAATCGTGAAGGAAAACCAAGAGGTGAAAGCGGGCGATGTCATCGGCCTGGGAGGCAATACGGGTCGCAGCACGGGTTCCCACTTGCACTTCGAGACCCGCCTCTGCGGCGTGGCACTCAATCCCGCGCTCATGTTTGACTTCCGCAATCAAGACGTGACAGGCGACTTCTATGAGTATAACAAGGCCACTTACGCACGTGAGTCCGCTGAGGCTACCCGTTTGCGTGGCAAGGTGGGTAATGGCAGCTACACCCGTGAGCAGGTGCAGGGTGTCAGCCCCGTCAAGAAAGAGCAAGCCAAGAATTCTTCCACAAGTGGCGAGAAACTTTATCACAAGGTGAAGTATGGCGAGACGCTTTCCTCCATCGCCAAGAAGCGTGGCGTGACCGTGGAGCAGATATGCCGTCTCAATGGTTACAAGAAGAACAAGGTGCTCACCCCTGGACAGATTCTTCGTTATTCATAATAGCTAGATTCTTCGAGACAATAGTTGATAACGGAGCGGTGGCCGGTTTTCTGGTCACCGCTTTTTCGTGTGTTTTCCTTAAATGAATATCCGCATTTTGCCCAATTACTCCCTTGCAAATGAAACTATGCTTCAACCGCGATAGAAGCAAGGATAAATAGTGAAGTATCCAATAATACTTGGCCATAGAAGCAAGGATACTTTGAAGGCGGAGGTTTACCATAAAAATGCTTCTTATTTCCTGTTGGGGGAATTGAGGATATTCATATTTCCTTAAGGGATAGAAACTTGGGTCTATGGGAGATATATGGAAAGCCGCCTGTGAGAATGAAATTCGTTTGCCATGCCAGAAAGAATCCGCGAAAAAGTCAGTACTACTGCTTTTCAATATCAGTAGTACTAGAATCGAAAAGCAGTAGTACTGAAATCAAATATCAGCAGTACTGGCTTTTGGGGAGTGTAGGGCTGAAATTTTAGGACGTTATTAATGGGGAAACTCTTTATCTTTCAGTATAGGGCATAAAAAAGCGGCCCCATGCGTATAGGGTCGCTTTTTTATCTTGCCTAAGGCCGATGCTTATTTGAGGGCGTCAGCGAGCTCTGCGCCAGCCTTGAACTTAGCTACTTTTTTAGCGGGGATTTGGATCTTTTCCTTGGTGGCGGGGTTGATGCCCTCACGTGCAGGGCGCTCAGACACGGCGAATGTACCGAAACCGATGAGCTGTATCTTGTCACCGGCGATAAGAGCTTGCTTGATGGTGTCAACAGTGGCCTCAAGAGCCTTTTTTGCGTCAGCCTTGCTAATGCCTGCGCTCTCCGCGATTTTGTTAATCAATTCTGTCTTGTTCATAGTTGTATAATAATTATAAAATTAATATTTTATTTCCGTGGAATTACGGAAGTAATATACTCGTTTCTGCTCCCTCATGGTAAAGATGTGGCTTATAATGAGGCTTTTCAGCTACAAATATAAGCTAATCATTTGAAAACCCAAATAAAAAGTGGAGAAAAGTAGATAAAAACTTCAAAAAAAGTGGATAAGTGCTCTATTTTAGCGGTTTTTCACGGATATTTTTCGTAATTTTGCGCCATCAATAAAGTTAAGGAGACAACACAGCATGCAAAGTTTACCCACCATCACGAGGAACCTCCTGCTCATCAACGTATTGGCTCTTTTGGCCAATGGTGTGTTCGGTATGTTCATGGCAAACCAGGGAATGGAAGTGGACTTAAATTCCTATTTGGCCCTTTACTATATCGGGTCACCCTATTTCCAGATATACCAGCTGGTAACGTATATGTTCATGCATGGTGGATGGATACACCTTATCTTCAACATGTTCGCCCTTTGGATGTTTGGAGGCATCATTGAGCGTATGTGGGGACCAAAGAAGTTCCTTTTCTATTATCTCGCTTGTGGCATAGGAGCGGGACTTACCCAGGAGGCGGTACAGTTCCTGGGCTTCGCCAGTCCTTTTTCCTCCACGGTGGGAGCCTCGGGCGCGGTCTTTGGCATCTTGTTGGCATTCGGCATGCTGTTTCCCAACGAACGGCTGTTTATCATTCCCATCCCTTTCCCCATCAAGGCCAAATGGCTCGTGATAGGCTATGGTGCGCTGGAGCTAGTGCAGGCGTTTGGCTATAATGACGGCGTGGCTCATTTCGCCCACTTGGGAGGCATGATATTCGGATATTTCCTGATACGTTATTGGACCAAGCACCCAGGGCGGAGCGGCTATTATGACAACCCAGACCCTTTCGACAAGCTGCGCAATGCCTATGGCAACTGGCGTAAGCGGCAAGCGAGAGAGCAATCTCGACGAGATGCCCAAAGCGACAGACAGCAAGACTGGGACTACAATGCGCGACAGCGGCGCAAGCAAGAGGAAATAGACCGCATACTCGACAAGATACGCAAGAGCGGGTATGACAGCCTTACGTGGGAAGAAAAGCAGACACTTTTCGACCAAAGCAATAAGAAGTGAGACTTTCTGTGGGCGATAGGCAAGGGCAATGATACGGCAATTGAAGACCTTTACGTTGCGCCTGATAGCGGGTGCCAATGTGGTGACGGTGGTTTTGATGTTGATGGTGGGATGCTCAGGGTGTCTCAATCCCGACACTCATCCTATGCTCTCCAATGCCAACTTGTTCTTCCCCGTCTTCATGATTGTCAATTTCGCTTTTCTGGTCTTTTGGCTATTGTTCAAATGGCGTTGGGTTTTGATACCTCTTGCGGGTTACGTGGTTTGTTATGTTCCCATGCGGCAATATACTCCTTTCAATATTTCCCGCGATACGCCACGGGATGCCATCAAAATCCTTTCCTATAACGTACATGGATTTTCAGGACTGAACAGCACGGATGGCACGCCGAGGCGCTTGCTGAGCTATATTGCCGTCCAAGACGCTGATATCGTGTGCTTGCAGGAAGCCCACCTAAGCCCTTATCAAGCCATGGTGGACTCCATCTTGGGCGAGCTATATCCCCATCAGGAAACCGTACGTCTCGCGGAAGGTGGAGACTGCGTGGCGGTATTGAGTAAATATCCCATCTTGCGCAAGGAGCGTATTGAATATCCCTCAAGGGGAAACTTGAGCGCGGCTTTCTACCTCAAATTGCCAACGGATACCCTTCTCGTCATCAACAATCACCTTGAGACCACAGGCCTTTCGCCTGAGGACAGAAGCCAGTTCAAGAGCCTGGTGAAAGGGGAATTGCGAGACAAGCAGGTAGTAGAGGAGACATCCAAGCTCCTGATTTATAAATTGGCGGAGGCTACTGCCAAGCGAGCCCCACAGGCCAGGGCGGTGGCGGATTATATTAAGGCGCATCAAGGGAAGCCGATGATAGTATGTGGCGACTTCAACGATGGCCCTCAATCCTATTCCTTGCGTACTGTGGCGGAGGGGCTTACCGATTGCTACGTGGCCAGTGCCAATGGGCCAGGCATCAGCTATAATCGCAATGGCTTCTTCGTGCGCATAGACCACATTCTTTGTTCCGATGACTTGGAGCCCTATAATTGTCGGGTAGACAGGAAGATAAAAGATTCCGACCACTATCCCATTATTTGCTGGGTAAAAAGGAGTGTTGAACCCTAAAAAATAATAATTAAGTGTGATAAATTTTTACGACTGAAAAAAAATATGTATTTTTGCGCGACAAAATGCCCAGTGCATTAGGGTCGGAAGAATAATCAATTTCATAACATAAACAATGCAAAACAAAGGATTAGTAATTTGTATTGCCGTATTGATGACGCTCGCGAGCATCTTCTATCTGTCCTTCTCGTTTGCGACGAGATACTATGACAGTCAAGCGGCAAAGCTCTCAGATCCCGTGGCACAGCAGAATTACAAGGATTCCGTGAAGTACCTCGGCATCTACTCTTATCAAAACTGCCTGGAGACACAGATTGGTTTGGGTTTGGACCTCAAGGGTGGAATGAACGTCATCCTGGAGATTTCCGTCCCCGACGTAGTTGAAACCTTGGCCGACCACAAGACCGATATAGGTTTCACCAAGGCCATGGCTGAAGCCAGGGCACAAGAAGAGGCTGAGGGAGGCGACTTCATCTCCCATTTCATAGACGCTTACCATAAGAACGCTCCCGGCCATAAGCTGGCGGAGATATTCGCTACGCAGCAGTTGCAAGGCAAGGTTTCTCCCCAAAGCACGGACGTTGAAGTGGAGAAGGCATTGCGTGCGGAAGTGCAGGCGGCCATAGACAACTCTTTCAACGTGGTAAGCACCCGTATCGATAAGTTTGGCGTGGTGCAGCCCAATATCCAGAAATTGGAGGGACAAGCAGGACGTATCATGGTGGAGATGCCTGGTATCAGCCAGCCTGAGCGTATGCGCAAACTCTTGCAAGGTAGTGCAAACCTGGAGTTCTGGGAGACCTATAATTCCGAGGATGTATTCCCCTATTTGCAGCAGCTTGACCAGCAGATAGCCAATGCGGGTAGTGACGCGAAAGCCGATACTACCGAGGCAAAGAAGGACACTATTGCCGCCAAGAAAGACTCTGCCGTAGTGAAGAAAGCTACGCCAAAGATACAAATCAAGAAAGACAATGCCGAGAAGGTAAGTGCGGAGGCCGCCACGGCTGAGGCTATCAAGCAGCATCCTTTGTTGGCTCGTTTGCAATTGACGGGCGCACAGAGCTTGAGTTTGGTAGGTTACGCTAGTGTGCGTGATACGGCCGCCATCAACAAGATTATCTATTCTGAATTGGCGCAGCGTGTGTTGCCTTCAGATTTGAGACTGATGTGGAGCGCAAAGCCCGCCAACCTGCAAAACGTGAAAAATATCTATGAGTTGCATGCCTTGAAGGTGACTACTTCTACGGGACGTGCTCCGTTGGAGGGTGATGTCATCGTGGACGCAAAGGATGAATTCGACGAGAATAACAATCCTGTTGTAAGCATGCAGATGAATACCGAGGGCGCTCGCCGTTGGGCACAAATGACCAAGGCTAATATTGGCAAGGCTATTGCTATCGTCTTGGATGGCGTGGTTTATTCAGCGCCTCGTGTCGACGGAGAGATAGATGGAGGAAATTCCCGGATTAGCGGAAGCTTCACTATCGAGGACACTAAGGACTTGGCTAACACATTGAAATCTGGCCGTATGCCAGCTCCTGCTCGTATCGTTCAGGAAGAGGTGGTAGGTCCTACGCTGGGTGCCCAGTCTATTCAGATGGGTATCATCTCCTTTGTGGTGGCTTTCGTGCTGTTGATTACCTACATGTTCTTGATATACAACTGGATACCTGGAATGATGGCCAACTGTGCCTTGATAGTCAACGTGTTCTTCACGTTAGGTATCTTGACATCTTTCCAAGCCGCGCTAACGCTACCAGGTCTTGCGGGTATGGTGCTCTCGCTAGGTACGGCGGTAGATGCCAACGTGCTTATCTTTGAGCGTATCAAGGAGGAATTGCGCGCCGGCAAGGGATTGAAGCAAGCCGTGGCCGCAGGTTATGGCAATGCCTTCTCCGCTATCTTCGACTCCAACCTCACCTCTTTGCTGACGGGTATTATCCTGCTGGTTACCGGTACAGGTCCTATTCGTGGTTTCGCCACTACTTGGATTATCGGTATTGTGGTTTCATTCTTCACCGCTGTTTATCTCACCCGTGTGGTATACGATAGTCAATTGAAGAAAGACCGCTGGTTGAATGTCAAGTTCGTGACACCGATTTCTCGTAACTTGATGGTGGGCATGAAGATTCCTTTCATGAAGTACTTCAAGTACACCCTGCCCATCATGATAGGAGCAATCATCGTGTTCGTGGCAAGTTTCTGCATTCGTGGCTTGAGCAAGAGTATCGATTTTACGGGAGGTCGCAACTATGTTATCACCTTTGAGAAGTCTGTTGAGCCAGAGCAGATTCGTACCTTGCTCTCCAACGCTTTCGTAAATGAAGATGGCACGCCAGCCACCACTACGGCTATCGCCATTGGTACCGATGGCAAGACCATTCGTGTATCCACTAACTACAAGATAGAAAGCAATGATCCCAACGTGGATGACGAGGCAGAGACCATTCTTTACAATGTGCTGAGGAAGGCCAACTTGATTACGCAAGAAAGTGTTGTCGCGTTCAAGAATCCGGATATCCGTCAGGGAGGTTCTATCATCAGTAGTACCAAGGTGGGTCCTTCCGTGGCCAAGAGCACTACGCAGGGAGCCTTTATCAGTGTAGGTTTGGCGTTGATAGCTATCTTCCTCTACATCTTGCTGCGCTTCCGCAATGTTGCCTTCTCTTTGGGTTCCACTTTTGCGTTGGCCATAGATGCCCTCACCGTGATAGGTTTCTATTCACTCTGTTGGGGTTGGATAGGCTTCTCGTTGGAAATAGACCAAACGTTTATTGGTGCTATACTGACCGTGATAGGTTACTCCATCAACGATAAGGTGGTGGTATTCGACCGTATCCGTGAGAATATGCAGTTACATCCAAAGGAAGATCGTTACCAGCTGTTCAATCGTTCTATAAACGAGACGCTGACCCGTACCATTAATACGGGCGGTACCACCTTGCTCGTATTGCTCTGCATCTTCTTCATCGGTGGAGCAAGCATCCGCAGCTTTGCTTTCGCCATGAGTTTGGGAGTTATCTTCGGTACGCTATCGTCTATCTTCATCGCTTCTCCTATCGCATATCGTGTGATGAAGCGTCGTGCGGGCATAGACAGTGACGTGAAGGGCGAAATGCTTGAAACGAAGTAATCATATGTTGCCCTATATATATAATATGTATACGAGAATATCGAAGCATAGAATATATATAGGGCAATGACATAAAAAAGAGGAGCCACATTGTTGAAATGTGACTCCTTTTTGGTAGTTCCACCGAGAATCGAACTCGGATCAAAGGTTTAGGAAACCTCCGTTCTATCCATTGAACTATGGAACCCCAGTGTCTTTTGACGCTGCAAAGATACTACTTTTCGCTAGGAAAACAAAATAAACTGGCTGGAAATTTTCTCATTCACTATCAACAATAGGCATTAATAAGGCAAATTTGACTGTATGATTCGTGTTTTATTAACTATTCTCCTCTCGCTGACCGCGATGTGTGCTATGGCTTCCGATGGTGTCGTGAAGGGTAAGATACTCGACAAGACAACCAATGAAGCCTTGGGTTTTGTTAACGTGCGTGTCACTAGACGCAACAGTACGGAACTGGTAAAAGGTGATGTTACCGATATTGATGGTAATTTTTCCATCACGGGATTGCCCGTTGGTGACTATACGCTTTCTGTTACTTATATGGGTTACAAGGATGTCAAGCGTGATTTTGCCATCTCGCCTCAACGCCAAGCGGTGTCATACGCCAGTCTTTATTTGGCGGAAGATTCCAAGACATTGAAAGAGGTAACGGTAACTGGTCAACGCTCCAGCATGAAGCTGGAGGTAGACCGCAAGTCATTTGATGTCAGTTCCATGATATCCAATGTAGGCGAGTCAGCCTCTGACGCTTTGGAGAATATTCCTTCCGTGGAAGTGGACAATGATGGAAATGTATCCCTGCGGGGAGATACTAGCGTGGAGGTGTGGATTAATGGCAAGTCCAGTGGACTCACCAGCGATAATAGGGCGCAGATATTGGAGCAATTGCCCGCTGAAAGCATCGAGCGCATAGAGGTGATAGACAATCCTTCGGCAAAGTTCTCCGCAGAGGGTAGTGTGGGTATCATAAATATTGTTCTCAAGAAAGACCGAAAGGCTGGTTATTATGGCTCGTTGCAGGCTGGCGGTAATACCCGTGGAGGAGCGAACAGTAGTTTCAATATCAATTATAATAGCAGTTTGATAGACGCTTATTTTAATATAGGCTACCGCCATCGTTCTACAGGAGGACGCTCCGAGAGCCAGCAAGACTATCTCAACACCAATGAATATCAACGTTATGCCGCTGACAACGACCGCATGGGCAATAATGTCTTTACCCGCGCGGGTCTTACTTGGCATGCCACTGAAAAGGATGACCTTAGCCTGAGCGGCATGATGATGATGGGCAGGAACAAGTCTTGGTCGCTTACTCCTTACGACTATGGTTCCTATATCACAGGACCGCTTTACTTGATGACTCGTGACAATCGTTCTCGTGGAAATTCTCGCATGTTCTATGGAGAATTTAACTATCGTCATAATTTCACCGACAATCATTTCATTGATTTCACGGTGGATTTCAATCGCTGGAAGTCAGACAACGATAATTACTATCGTGATTCCACTACCTATTATAATGACGCTCCCACGGAGTATGACTACCAATATCGTCCTTCCCACATGAATAACCGCCGTTGGGAGGTAAAGCTGGATTATGAGAATCAGCTGACGGACAACATACGCTTGCAGGCTGGATACCAAGGGGAGTTCTCCCACGAGAATACGCCACAGGAATCTTGGATAGATGAATACTCATTTGAGGGAGACAATCCAGTGGAGGACAAGGAGTATTTCAATCGCTTCATCTATGACTTGGATATACACTCTCTTTATGCTACGGCTTCTTTCCAGATAGGTAAATTAGGCATTATGCCTGGATTACGAGGTGAATATTGGCGCGTGAACACTGAAAGCTATAGCTGGGAACAGGAGCATGACCCCAGTTTGAGGGACGCACCTTTCAAGAAAGACTATTTCCAGCTCTTCCCGAGTTTGTTCCTTAATTATCAGCTGCCCAATGACCAGCAGATACAGGTGAACTATACCCGCCGTTTGCGCCGTCCTTGGGGAGGGCAGCTCAACTCTTTCCGCAATACCAGTGATGCCAGTATGATTTCTTATGGTAATCCAGAGTTGACGCCGGAGTTCAGCAACGCTTTCTCGCTTAATTACCTGAAGACCTGGACGGAGCATTCTCTCTTGGTGAGCGCGTACTATCGCCCCACCAGTGACGTGATGCAGCGCATCAACTACCAGAGTAGCGCGGACGGGAAGATGTATTCCACCACGTTCAATGTAGGTAACAGTTTGAGCACAGGCGTGGAGGCGACGCTCAAGAACAGGCTCTTCCGCATATTGGATCTTACCTCCAACGTGAACGCCTATTACTATAAGCTTGACGATTTTTCCTTCGATATCGATGGGCAAACCATTATGGGCGAACCCAGCGATAATTTTACTTGGAACGCCCGAGTGATGGCCAGCGTGATATTGCCATGGGATATCACCGTGCAGACCAGTGGACGCTATCGTAGCCGCCGCACTACGGCACAGGGATACCGAAAAGGCAATTTCTCTATGGATTTAGGTTTGCGCAAGAGTTTTCTTGACCGTACGTTAATGCTCTCTATCAACTGCCGCGACCTGCTTAATAGCCGCAAGTTTGAGAATTTCTCTAGTAGCGAGACCTTCACGCGCCATCAGATGCATACGCATGGCGGAAGGCGAGTGAATATTACGCTTACGTGGAACTTTGGTAATATGACAGGCAAGAAAGCCCAAGAAGAGCGTCCTGGTGGAGGAGAGGATATGTTCAACCATTCCAGTGAGGATTAAGAGGACACCTTGATGAACAGAAGAGATATACATATTCCCGTAGGAGAGCTTTACGATGCCAATTATGACGAGCGGCTTATCCAGGCTCGCCTAGATTGCCAAGACCTCTGCCATCGCTTTAACCAGCTCTTTCCCTCCCAGGCAGCTGAGCGGGAAAGCCTGCTTGGTGAGATATTGGGCAAGAAAGGAAAGGGTGTTGTCGTTGTTTCTCCTTTCTATTGTGACTATGGCAGCAACGTAGAGATAGGTGACCGTTCGTTTCTCAATACGGGCTGCGTCATACTGGACGGAGCCAAGGTGACAATAGGTCACGATGTGTTCGTGGCCCCCAACTGCGGTTTCTATACGGCAGGACATCCCTTGGATATCGTCAGGCGCAATAAAGGACTGGAATACGCACGCCCCATCACCATTGGCGACAATGTGTGGATAGGGGGCAATGTGGCGATATTGCCAGGTGTTACCATCGGTGAAGGAGCCGTGATAGGCGCGGGTAGCGTAGTGACCAAGGACATACCGCCCTACGCCTTGGCCTACGGCAATCCTTGTAGGGTGATCAGGAGAATTAATCAGGAAGAAACCAATGATGACTAGACAGCAAGCCTTGCGCCATTTCCGTGTGGCCGTGAGTTTATTTTTCTTCATCCAGGGATTGGTGTTTGCCGCTTGGGCAAATCGTATTGCCGACATCAAGCGTGCCCTTTCCCTCACTGATGCCCAGTTGGGGAATGTGCTGTTCTCTATTCCTATAGGCCAGGTATGCGCCATGGGACTTTCCGCCTGGCTTGTCAATCGCTATGGCAGTAGGCGCATGATCATGCTGGCGGGATTCTTTTATCCTTGCTGCCTTTTGCCCATGGGCTTTTCCGAGAGCCCTTACGCTCTCTCTATAGCTCTTTTCTTTTTTGGCATGGCGGCTAATCTCTTCAACATAGCGGCCAATACCCAGGCCATTGGCGTAGAGCACCACTATGGCAAGAGCATCATGGCCTCCTTCCATGGCCTTTGGAGTATGGGCGCTTTCTCTAGCGGTGCTATCAGTATGTTGTTTATCGCTATGGGCATGCCTACACGTTGGCATTTCACGATTATCTTCGCTTGCGCCTGCCTGCTTACGTTCTTGGTGCATGGCCAATTGCTTAGGTCTGACCTGCGCTCCTTGCCTTCCGAGAAGGGGACTCCCGCGAAACGTGTGCCTTTCTATAAGGTTTATAAGCGCGTGGACGGCATGATTGTGCTTTTGGGTCTGATATGTTTCTGCGCCATGCTATGCGAGGGGTGCATGTATGACTGGAGTGGAGTCTACTTCATGCAAGTGGTGGAGGCCCCTCAAGAGCTTGTGCAGTTGGGTTACGTGGTCTGCATGTGCACCATGACCTTGGGTCGTTTCATTACCGATCGTTTTGTGATGCGCTATGGTCCTTCTAGGATTATCCGTGTCTGTGGCTTGCTCATCGCCACTGGGCTGTTGCTCGCCGTGGCTTTGCCCACTGTCTTTTGGGCTACGTTGGGTTTCTTGCTCGTGGGCTTTGGCATCTCTTCCACGGTGCCTATTTGTTACAGTTTGGCGGGAAATACCCGCACCATGAATTCTGGCACGGCCGTAGCCGCGGTTACTTCCATCAGTTATCTGGGTTTCTTGATAGGCCCTCCCATGATAGGGCATGTGGCTCACGCCATTTCCCTTCATTATACTTTTGCCTTGATAGCCTGCGTGGGTTTGCTCATTTCCTTGGGCGCGTCGCTTTTGTCCGCTCGCTCCCACGCCAAGCCTGCGCATGCCTAGGTGTGTGCCTGGTCGTTGGGGGCGTTAAGTATTTTTAAGTGCTTTCAAGGCAAGTTTTTGCCTGCGTGGGAGTTATTTTAAGTACAGTAACAAGTAAAAAGATTATGATGAAGAAAAACAAGTTCTGGATTACCGCCATCGCCGCTTGTGCGTTGACGCTCACTTCTTGCGGTGGCGCGAAGAGTGTTGTGAAGCAGATGAATGGTGAATGGAATATCGAGGAAATCAATGGCAAGCCCCTTGTCGTGACGGATGGGCAGCGTCCTTTCATAGGTTTTAACGCCCAGGAGGGCAGGGTTTATGGCTATGGAGGTTGCAATAGGCTCATGGCCGGTTATGACGCGAAGACGGGCGAACTTGATTTCAGCAAGATGGGCAGCACCATGATGGCTGGCCCCAATATGGATATGGAGCGTGACGTGTTGAACGCCTTGGGGCAAGCTCGTGGTTTTGTCATGGGCAAGGGAGGCAAGGCTTCGCTTGAGGATGCCAATGGCAAGCGGGTCGTTACTTTGAGTCGTCGCTTCGAGGCAATGGACTTTTCTGCCTTGGCGGGTGATTGGCGTATTGTGAGTGTCAATGGCAAGCCAGTCGCCAGTACGTCAGAGTCGGTGCCCATGTTGTCCTTTAATGTAAAAGACATGCGTTTGGGAGGTACCACGGGTTGCAATCGTTTGATGGGTCAGCTTGCCCAAGAGCCAGGCAATCCTCAGTCCATTAGCTTCCCGCAGACAGCTACTACCCGCATGGCTTGTCCTGATATGAGTTTGGAGCAAGATATTGTGGCTGCTTTGGAAGAGGTGCGCTCTTTCGGCAAGTTGCCCAATGGCAACGTGGCACTTTTTACTGCGGGTAGCATGATGGCTTTCGAGTTGTCCCCCATGCGTTGAGCTATCCGTCAGCCCTGTGCTCGGGCTAGCGTAAAGACACTTATTCTCACGTCGGGAGCCTGCGCCAACTGCTTTCCGCAAGCGGTGAGCGTGGCTCCCGTCGTGCATACGTCATCCACTAACAGCACGTGTTTTCCCGCCACCCTTTCTGGTCTCAAGAGCTGGAAAGCGTTTTCCACGTTCTCTATACGTCCTAGTCGCTGCCGCTTGGTTTGGCTCTCCTCAAACCGCGTGCGCGCTATCGCGTCAGTCACCATGGGTATCCCTGTTTGTTCGCGGATGCCCTTTCCTATCCATTCACTTTGGTTGTATCCTCGTTCCCTTAGTCTTTTGCGTGCCAGGGGGACAGGGATGATGAGGTCAATCCCTTCAAAGAATCCTTCTTCCGCCATTTCCCGGGCGGCCATAATACCCAGTTGTTCGCCCAACTCTGGGTGGTCATGGTATTTCAAGTCATAAATCATGCGGGCTACTTCCGAGTGGCCTTGGTAGTGGAACAAGGCGGCAGCCTTCTCTATGGGCAACCGTAACCAGAAGAGCCGCGCCATTTCGTTTTGCGCGGGCCAGTGGGCGTAGTTGGTGCGGGGGAGATGGAAGTCGCAGGCACCGCAGATCACTTCCTCTTCGGTGGCTAAGCGGCATCCGCATACGGCGCACGCCCTAGGGGCGAGCATGCGGAGCACTTGGCTGAGGCGGCTATTCGTCCTCGGCATCGCAATCCTCCATGTCCAGTTCCATGCGTTCCGCGCATCGCTTGATGACGGGATAAGCATACCCCCTGCCCAAGGCCCATCTTGTCAGTTTCATCTTCCGCTCATATTCGTCGCGTCCCTTGATGGTTTTCCATTTCGCTTTCATCATGGGCAGCAATATCTCCTGGTAAGCCTCGTCTTCCACCTCGTCCAGCAAGGGCGTGGCGATGTCCCTGCCGATGCCCTTCAGCCAAAGGGCCTGTTCTATCTTGCGCCGTCCCCAGCGGTTGTATTTCATCTTGTCGTTGATAAAGAAGCGGGCGTAACGCTCGTCGTCAACGTATTTTTCTTTCACTAGATATTCCAGGCAGCGGGTTTGCGCCTCTTCAGGCAATTGCCATTTGGCCATCTTCTCTTTCATCTCGTGCGTACAGTGTTCGCCCTGCGCGCAGATGAAGGTGAGCTTTTGCAGTGCTTGCTGTTCGGTCATGGTTTTCATGCGAAGAGTCTTTTGGGAGCCAGGGCCAGGGCTATGCGCTGCTTGCCGTAGCGGTCTGGCAGGATTGTCACTTGCGGGAAGCCCATTTGGCGCAGCGTCTCGGTGAGCCGCTCGGCGAAAAGAGGGTTAATCTCAAATGCCAAGAGTCCCTCTTCCCGCAGTGCGCTGAGGGCATAGCGGGCTATGGCGAGATAGAACTTCAGGGGGTCTTCGTCGGGAACGAAGAGTGCCAGGTGAGGCTCATGTTCCAGTACGTTGGCTTCCATCTCGGCTTGTTCCTGATAGGTGATATAGGGCGGGTTGCTCACGATGGCATCCCATTTTCCTCGGTCTATGGGTGGTCGCAATGCGTCTTGTCGCTCCACGGTGACGTTCGCGCCGAGCTTCTCCGCGTTTTTCCGTGCCATGGCCAGCGTGCTGTCAGAGATGTCCCAGGCGCTTACTTTCGCTTGTGGATGCCGCAGGGAAAGGCTCACGGCGATGCAGCCACTGCCCGTCCCTATGTCCAGCAGGCGCAGGTTTCCCGCTTCCGCCTCGCCTGCCAATTGTTTTGCTCGTTCATCCCACCAGCGTGACACGGCTTCCACCAAGTCCTCCGTCTCGGGGCGAGGTATCAATATGCCAGGAGCCACTTGAAAGATATGCCCATCGAAGTTGGCCTCCCCCAATACGTATTGCACGGGCTCTCCCTGGAGCAGCCTGCTGAAGATTTTCCGCAGTGTCTCGCTGTTATTCGCCGATAATTCATTAACTTTGCCGCACACTATGTCGGTCAGGGTCAGCCCAAATTTCACTTCCAGCACGGTTCTCGTGATGGCTTTCGCCTCGGAAGTGCCGTAGTGGGGTTCTAGAGATTGCCAAAGTTCCTGATAGTTCATAGTACGGATAAGTTTTCGCGAAAGTAGTAAAAATATGGTAACGCAACAAGAAAGGGACGAGTTTTTTATGCGCCGCTGCTTGCAGCTGGCTGCCCAGGGCAGGCAAAACGCCAAGCCTAATCCCATGGTGGGTGCCGTCATCGTGTCGGAAGAGGGTAATATCATAGGCGAAGGCTACCATGTGCGCTGTGGAGAGGGGCATGCCGAGGTCAACGCTTTCGCTTCGGTTCGTCCTGGGGATGAGTGCCTGTTGCCCTCCTCTACCATCTATGTTTCGCTGGAGCCTTGTGCCCACTACGGGAAAACGCCTCCCTGTGCCGACCTGATAGTGAGCAAGGGCGTGAGGAGAGTGGTATGCGGTTGCGTGGATCCTTTTGCCAAAGTGCAGGGCAGGGGTATTGAGCGCATCCGCCAGGCGGGCATCAGCGTCACCGTGGGCGTATTGCGCCAGGAGTGTGAGGAGCTGAACAAGCGTTTCTTTACCTTCCATCGTTACCGCAGGCCCTATATCATCTTGAAGTGGGCGCGCACTGCCGATGGTTTCCTGGATGACCATTTCCATCCGATCGCCTTGTCCACTGCGTTTACCAAGATGCTTTCCCACCGTCTGAGGGCGGAAAACGATGCCATCCTCGTAGGCAGCGTGACCGATGAAAGAGAGCATCCCTCTCTCACCACCCGCTACTGGCCTGGCCCAGACCCTCAGCGCATTGTCTTGGGAAATGGGATGGATATCCATCGACTGATGGAAGAACTCTATCAGCGGCAAGTGCAATCCCTCGTCGTGGAAGGTGGCGCGAAGACCCATCAGTCGTTTATCGCCGCCGGGCTTTATGACGAAATCAGGGTGGAGACCGCCCCGTTCCTGGTGGGCGACGGCACTCCCGCTCCCCATTTGCCAGGAGGATTGCGCCTGGAAAGTCAACAACATTACGACGGAAACACCATCACCAACTATCGCAGAGATGAATACTAACCGCTTTACAGCCCGTTTGGAGAACAACGAAGAGCAGCGTCGCGTCGAGTTGATACAAAAGATAGAGCACGCCGTGGAGCGTATGTCGCTTCCCCAACTAGAGGCTTTGGACTACGACTTGTTTGTCAAGGGTTACATGGACTAGCCCTATTGTCGTCCCTCATCTTATCGCCTTTACTTCGCTTCCCGTTATTGGTTTTCCGTCAAGGGATATTATCGCGGGAGAGATATATGTAAAAGAAATCCGTTTTTTTTTATATATCCACCAGGACATGTAAAAGAAATCCGTTTTTTTTATATATTTGCAAGACGTATAAAATTTCTTTCTATGTATAAGATACCCATTCTACCCCTTAAGGAAGATTTAGAGTCAAAGGCAGTGTTAAGGCAAGTGGCCAGGTCGCATCGCAGGCTCGCGGAGTTAAAAGGTGCCGTCCTGTGTGAATGAGCTTGCCATTACACGCCCAACTGCCACGTCTCTACAACTTTTCGTCGAATTCACGTTATATAAGTTGAGAGAAGCCTTCATATAACGAGAGTTCGACGAATTTCTGCTTACTGGCGAGGGTGCGAGATAACAGGAACAAAACCAAGAGAATATAGTATACTT
>OHYF01000328.1_pt1 | contig 26129 bp, 10 predicted proteins | sample 1580111 | NCBI WGS metagenome assembly OHYF01 (sample SAMEA3882530, study PRJEB24775) | human gut metagenome | biome: human-associated habitat; feature: intestine environment; material: feces | place: Netherlands | collected 2009/2010
TTGGCGATACCGTAAATCTGCATGCCGTGGTCGTCCGTCGTTTCCCAGTTGTCGTAAGCCGTCTGACGCATTTCCTGAGTGACTTTTACCTCCGGAAGCGGTTTGGAAGTCAGTTTCTTGACGATTTCTGCACGTTTGCTGTTGTTGCTCAATCCGAGCCAACGTGCAGCGTCCGAACCTACCAGGTCTTCTGCCTGCTTCACGTCCGGCATCACGGCGATACCGTTGCGTGTGAAGCCCGTCTCGCTCACGTCCGAACCCCATGCGATGGTATATCCGTTGTGGATGGCGTAGTCGAATACCTCCATCAATTCGTCGATCGGCAGGTTGTAAGACAGCGACCAACGCCAGTTGTCTTGTACTTCGATGACAAACGGTTTGTAGAACGGATGATGGGTATAAGAAGTCAGGGATACGTAATCGTCCATGTTCAGGCCCAGCGACTGCATGTAGCTTTGCGGAGTGTATTCCTTGCCTTTGTAAGTGAATTTTTCGGGGCATTTGCCCAAGTAAGCATCATAGATACCGCTGAAAGCCTGTTTCCATACGGGAGACAGCTTCTTCAATTTGCTCGTGGCCAAAGCATCTACAAAGGCTGTGGCTACGAGGTCCACCTCATTGTGGTTGGGCAGGGTGTCGCCGTAGAGCGTACCCGGCTCCGGCATGGCTTCTTGCGGTACGATACCGTAGTTCTGCATGCAGTAAATCACGTCGTAGAAACTTCCTCCTTGCGCGAACGAAACATCGCCGTGTGTACGGACGGTTTGGGCTGCACGGTCTTCCATGGTTTTATGTACGACGAACATTTCGCAAAGGTCATGTTCGCCTTTTCCCATGCGGAGCAATTCGGATTCGAAGAAAGACAGTGTGCTGAAGCACCAGCACGTACCGCTTTGATTCTGGTTCTTGATAGAGGTGATAGGGTTTTCTTTCACCGTGGTAAAAACGAAACCGGTGTCAGCTTTTTCCACGTGTTTCTTAGCCGATACGCCAAGTGACAAACAAGCACATGCGATAAATAAAAGTTGTTTTTTCATTTCGGATATTTTAGTGATACATTAATTGGTCCTTTGTGCCATAAACTCTTCCACATCGTTCATGTGGTACGGGATGCGTTCATGTCCCAGCATGCGGCAACCGCTTGCTGTAATCAGGATGTCGTCTTCTATGCGGATGCCCCCGAAATCCTTGTAAGTTTCCAGGAGGTCGAAATTGATGAAATCCTTGTGGATGCCTTTGCTTTTCCATTCATCGATCAGAGCCGGGATGAAATAAATGCCCGGTTCGTCGGTCATGACCCAACCTTCTTGCAGGCGGCGTCCGCAACGCAGGCAGTTCGTACCGAATTGCGTGGACGGCTGCACTTCGTCGTCGAAGCCCACATATCGCTGTCCCAGCCCTTCCATGTCGTGTACGTCCATGCCCATCATGTGCCCCAGGCCGTGCGGGAAGAACATGGCGTGCGCTCCGTTGCGTACGGCTTCTTCCGTGTCGCCTTTCATCAGGCCGAGTTCTTTCAGGCGCTCGGTCATGAGGCGGGCTACGCTCATGTGCACGTCCCACCATTTTACACCGGGGCGTGCGATGTCCAATACGTGGTCATGGCAAGCTTCCACGATGCTGTAAATGTCCCGTTGGCGGGAGGTAAACTTGCCGTTGATGGGAGTGGTGCGCGTATTGTCCGAGCAATAGTTCTCATTGGTTTCCGCTCCTGCGTCGCAAAGCATCAGCCGTCCGTCTTCCAAAGGACGTGGAGAAGGGTATCCGTGCATGATTTCCCCGTGCATGGAAAGAATGGTGGGGAAACTGGTCATGCACCCTTTGGCCGATGCGATACCGCTGATGGTGCCCGCGATGTATTGTTCGCTCACTCCGGGGCGGCAAAGGCGCATGGCCGTCGTGTGCATCTCATGACCGATGGCACAGGCCCGTTCGATTTCCTCTATTTCGGCCGGTGTTTTCACAGCCCGTTGGTCGATGACCGCCATGATGAGTTCCAACGATGCCTCCTCGCGTTGCCGTGAAGGATGTATGCCCGTCAGGTCCATGAGTTGAATCATCTGGTCGTGACGGTAAGGAGGCAGGAAATGGATTTTCCGGCCTTGGGTACGGGCTTGTGTTACCAGTTCTTCCAGACGGCTCATCGGAGCACTGTGTTCCACGCCGCTTTGTGCGGCGAGGTCGGCCACGCTGTCCACGGCACCGAACCATACGATGTCTTCAATGTCGATATCATTGCCAATCAGATATTCCTTGTGGTTGTCTATGTCGATTACCCCCACGAGTCCTTCGCGGTGTTGTCCGTAAAAATAAAGAAAACTGCTGTCTTGCCGGTATTTGTATACGTTGGCCGGATAATTGGATGGCGCATCGTTGTTTCCGAAAAGCAATATCAAGCCTTCTTTCACCTGACGCTTCAGCCGGTCGCGTCGGGCTATATATGTTTCTTTGTCAAATAACATAAACGTAGCTTAAAGATAAAACATTTAATAAAGTATGCAAAAATACTGATTTCATTTGGGATTTTCATTAACTTTACTCGTAAATTAGGAATAATTATGGAGATAGACAAGCATACGGGTTTAGTGCTGGAAGGCGGGGGCATGCGCGGAGTTTTTACATGCGGGGTGCTGGACTGGCTGTTGGACCACCACATTGATTTTCCCTACACGGTCGCTGTGTCGGCAGGGGCGTGCAATGGCTTGTCTTATATGAGCCGTCAGCGCGGACGGGCGAAGTACAGCAATATCGACATGCTCAAAAAATACAAATACATCGGTATGCGTTTCTTGTGGACGCAGCATAGCATCCTGAACCAGGAACTGCTGTATAAGGATTTTCCGGAGCGTATCGTACCTTACGATTTCGAGGCTTACCGGGCCAATCCCGGAGTGTTCGAGATGGTGACTACCAATTGCCTGACGGGGCGTGCCGACTATTTGTCGGAGAAAGAGAATTACAACCGGTTGATACGGATAGCTAAGGCTTCAAGCAGTTTGCCTTACGTCTGTCCGGTTGTCGTCGTAGACCGCGTGCCGATGCTCGATGGCGGTATCGTGGACTCCATACCGGTGGAGCGGGCTATGTCGCTCGGTTATGAACGCAACGTGGTCGTGCTGACGCGCAACCGCGGTTATCGCAAGACGGGCCGGGACATCCGTATTCCTTCTTTTATTTATCGCCGTTTTCCCCGTCTGCGAGTGGCGCTCAGTCACAGGTGCGAGTGTTACAACCGCCAATTGGAGCTGATAGAGCAGCTCGAGGATGAAGGAAAGATTCTGGTGGTGCGTCCGCTCGAAAAACTCGAGGTGGACCGGCTTGAAGACAATATCGGGAAACTGACGGCCTTGTACGAAGAAGGATATGCTTGTGCCGAGACGGTTTTAGGAACGTGTTTTTTTAATGAATGACGAAAGATGACAGAAGAGCAAGAACAGAAGCCTGCGGTGGAAAAGAATCCGCATATTTATAAACCTGCATATACGAAACAGGAAGTGGACGAGCTGACGCGTTGGTTTGAAGAGCGGATGGACCGCCTTCCCGCGACATTGCAACTGAACGAGGCGACGGCGGCTTCCGACCTTCCGCGCACGGTGAAAGCCCTATTGGCGGTGCTGAAGGTGCATAAGGAGAACATATCCGTGACTTTCAGCGGATATATGTCCCATCTGGACTTGATTCGTTTGCGGTTGAAAGAACAAGGTATAGAGTAAATCGTAAAAGGGGAAAGACGGATGAAAAAGCGGATACGGACGATATGGACGGGCGTTTTGTGCCTTTGTCCGGTGTTGGCATTGCAGGCCGGGTGGGGAGATTTGCAGGAACAGTTGCGACGTATGGTGGCGGACAAGAAGGCGCAAGTCGGAATAGCCGTCATAGTGGACGGGAGCGACACGCTGACGGTGAACAATGACGTGCGCTATCCCATGATGAGCGTGTTCAAGTTCCACCAGGCTTTGGCTGTGGCAGACGCTTGCGGACAGCGCGGTGTTTCTTTCGATACGTTGGTGCATATCCGGCCGGACGATTTGCGCCCGGATACGTACAGTCCGTTACGGGACAAATATCCGGAAGGAAACCTGTCTCTTTCCGTGGGCGAGCTTTTGAAGTACACTTTGCACCTGAGCGACAACAATGCCTGCGACATCCTTTTCCGGGTGTTCGGAGGCCCGGCTGCTACGGATGAGTATTTGCGCAGCATGGGCTTGCGGGATTTTGCCATTGAAGCCACGGAGGACGATATGCACCGTGATTTGGCGGATTGTTACCGGAATTGGACGACTCCGTTAGAGGCGGTACGCCTGTTGGAATGGCTGGTTTCGGGTAAGGCGGCTAAGGGAGCATACCGGGATTTCATAGAGCAAACCATGATTTCCTGCCAGACGGGGCGCGACCGTCTGCCGGCACCGCTTGTCGGTACGAAGGCAGTCATCGGGCACAAGACAGGTACGGGCGACCGTAACGGAAAGGGACAGATTATCGGGACAAACGATATCGGTTTTGTTTTCCTTCCGGACGGGCGTCGTTACAGTATTGCCGTGTTGGTCCGCGATTCGGAAGAAAGCGAACAGGCCACAGCCCGGATTATAGCCGATATTTCGGAGGCTGTGTACCGGTATGTAAGCGGGGAACGTTAAGATCAGGAGGGCGGGATGCAGCCTACAAGAGTTTGCTTCATCCCTTTTGTAAAGAATAAGTTTCGATTGCCATATCACAAATGAAGAAGTGGTAAGTTGTTGTAAAATAGTATATTGCAAGTGCTGAATCATTCTGCGCCAAATGAAAAATCGTTTGGCTGAGATTGATTTTTCATTCGCCTGAGATTGATTTACCGTTCTGCTCTTATCGGTTCGACGTTCTCTACCGGACGGAAAGATGTAAATAAAAAAACAGGGAACGAATCACTTCGGCCCCTGTTCAATCATTAACTTAATCCTAATTTCAATAATGAAAAACCATAGTACCCGGTTATTTGATGAGCACTTTTAAAGTCCTCTTCGTGCCGTCGCTCATCTTATCCTCACGGATGTAGATGCCCCGTTGTGTCGGACGAGATATGCGCATACCGTTCAGGTTGTACCATGCGGTACCGACCACGGTGCTCTTTTCATCGGCTACGTTGTCGCTAATGCCATCGCTGATGTCTACGTCGTCTAAACCTTCGGGCCTGTTTGCCTCTCCATCGCCAAGGTAATACAAGTGGAAATCGTCGATGAGTACCCAGTCGTTGACAAGCGTGTCGGTTTTTTGCACGCCGAGACGAACCGTTTCACCTTCTTTGACATAGAAATACGATTCCATTTCATAATATCCCTGGTTCATGGCCGTACGGGCGCCTTTCCGGTCGTTGATGACGCAATTGTATACCCGTCCCGAGTTGGGGAAGAGACTGTCCGGTAGCACGATATCGGTCGCTGTGAATTTGCCGTTCTGTACGCATTCGAAGAACGAAGGCAAGGGTTTCGAGTAGTTGGCGCTTTCCGTTTCGGCATATACCTTGGCGTTCTGCTGTTCTTCGCCTTCCCGGCGGGCCAGTGCGGCCACGTCGGCCTCGCCTGCGCGGTAGAATCCGTAGAGCGTCACTTTGTAATATCCCGGATGGAGACGGTACATCTTTTGGTAGATGTGGCACGTGTCGGTATTGTAGAATTCGAATACAGAGTCGTTCGCTTCCTTTATGCCGTTCGTAAATTCCGTTGTCCAGCCGGCATCGGTGAATGCAACGGAGTCCTTCTCCTCGAATACTTGCTGGAAGTTGGGGTTGATGAGCATATCTGTCACATCGGTCGGGGTGTCTTTGGAAGCCGTTCCCACGTCGATGCCTTCGTACACCATTTGATTGTATGCCTCGTTCATCTCGATGATGTATTGTTCGGTCTGTGGGATGTCTTTGAACTTTCCGTTTTGGGTGAAGACATCCAAGACTTCGTAAACCACGTTGGCCAATATGCCCTCGTCGTAATCGGCAAAAGTTCCGCTGTTGATTTGTTCGTCATACATAAGGGCCGTTTGGTGCAACGTCTCTACCTTTTCCACCGAATTCCGGTTCAGAATGATGGCCTCGTCCAGAGCCTTAATCTGTGCGGTATAGATTTCCTCGGTCAGTTCGCTTTCCAAGCTTTTCTCGGCATCTTGAATGGCTTGGCTCAGTGCGTTGTACGCCTCTTCCGTCGTAATGGCTTTGTCTGCCAATGCGGCGTTGGCTTCTGCTATTTTGGCATTGAGTGCACTTACGGCACCTGTCATGTCGGCCGCACCGAGGTATTGGATGTGGAAATTGTCGAACAGCGTCCAGTTGTTGGAGTTCGGGCCGGTGGGCATGGTGATACCGAAACGGAGTTTACCGTCCTCGCCCACATAGCATGTAATAGTGGTCGTATAGTCGGTACGGTCGTTGAAAGCAAAGGCGGCCTCTCCTCCGGCTACGCCGTTTGGAACCCATTGTCCGTCGATGGCTGTTCCCGTTCCGGAAATTTGTGAACCGTTATTGGCCAAGTCTTCGTTTGATGCGTAATGGAATTCGTACAAGTGGCGTACTTTTTCTTTTGCATCGTTGCCGAACAGGTAGGACAGCACGTCTTTTTGCGGGTCAGACTGGTTCCATCCGGCAGCGATGTCTTCATTGAGACCCTGTCGGTTATAAGCTTGCACGGAAATCGTGTAAGAACCTTTGGGTAGGCGGGTGAGTTCCTGGTATACTTCGAAAGAGGAGCCTTGCCATACCTCGGCCACGTTGTTGCCGTATTTGAAATCTCCGTCACCGGTTTTGGTCCATCCCGAATTGCTTCCGGTGAAGTCTAAATTAGAGGCCATCCCGTCGGCATTCTGGGTGTCGCCTGCGATAAGGGCTTCGCATACACAGGCTTTGAACATGCGGTCGGCGCGTGGTTGGATGCTGTCTATTTCCAAGGGGTTGAAAGTCCGGTTTTCGTGTATTTCTTCCAGTTCATACAAGAAATCCTCGTATGAAATCAGGCCCTTTTCGGAGTAAGGGCTGGCATCGTAAGCTTCATTCAGTTCTCCGGTCAGCTCTTCCAGTTTCTCGTATGCGGCCACGTCGAGGTTTAGCGTGTCCATGGCGAGCATCAGGCCGTTAAGGACTTCGCCTAAAGTCGCTTCGTCCACACCGGCTGTTCCTGAAGTTTGCTGGGCCAGACTGAGTGCCTGGTCGAATTTCTCTCCGTTGGTTATCGAATATTTGATTTGGGCATCGTCGTATCCTTTTTTCAATGTTTGGGCATCGGTGATGGTCTGAGCCAGTTGTCGGGCTAATCCACCTTCTTCCAGTCCTAAGTATTCCAGTTTGAAATTATCTACGCAAACCCAGTTGCAATTCGTGTTTTCGGTTTTGAAACCGACGGTGAGGTTTCCGCCCGCCAGGAAGAATTCCAAAGTAGCCAACCGTGGGGTCGGTGCGTCGGTAACGTAGCCGTCGTTACCCCTGATGGCACCGAATTCCAGTGTGTGTGCCTCGCCTTTGTATTCAGCTCCTTGTACGCGGGCGTAAATGTAGACTCCTTCCGGCGTAAGAGCCATGTCACCTTGCTGGTAACCGATGGTATTGGCCGAGAGACGGTATTTTCCGGCCGGCAGATCACTCAGGGTTTGCGAAACGTCCATCGAGTTACCCAGGTTGCCGCCTCCTCTAACCCATCTTTCCACGAAGTTCTTCATCTCGTATTGGCGGTCTTGGGTGGCGTAGAGCGTAGCTTGGTAACCTACGCTTTCACCGTTGATGTCCCAATGATCGGTGTTGGACTCGAATGCGTTGTTTTGGATTCTTCCGGTGAAATCAGCCGGATGTTCTTCGTCCACGATGGACAGTTGGTAATCTGCGATGGCTTGTTGCAGTTTTTCGGCAGCTTCTTGCACCTGTTTTGTCGTCGCATTATCGTCGTTGTATACGGTTTCGTAAGCCGACACGTCGGTGTAGCCTGTTTCGCTGGCGGTTTCCAGTTGCTGTAGGAGGAGTTTCTTGGCCTGATAAATCTCGTATGCTTCCGATTCCACGAACTGCCAGTCTGTTTCTGCGTTCTGGTATCCCTCTTGAGAAGGGTCGATGAAAGGATATACGATGGTCGATTCCACACCGTCTGTGCCCCACATACCGTTCATCGTCAAAGCGTTGGCGGAGCTTAATCCGTATTGGGCATCCTGGTCTACAATCTTGATACGGTAATAGCCGTTGCCTTGCGGCAGGATTTGCCATAGGGTGTGTCCTTGTTCATTGCAGTCCACCCATGCTCCTGTCTCGCTGCCTGCGTAGACTTCATGGAAACCGGAGTTGCTTTGCGCTTTCAACATATTGAAAGTCCATCCTTGTCCGGGCACTACCGGTTCTTTGCCCATCAGGGGAGCGCGTTCCTCACCGTAAGACAGTGTGACTTCCTGGCCCGTGTCGCCTACGCTGAGTCTTGTGTTGTAATCATTGCCGTTCGTGAGGAATTTGTTTGTGGCTACATGGTAGACGTAGTACACTCCACCGCCGGTTCCGTCGGTAGCCAAGTTCGGCTCTACGGTTTCCAACTTCGGATTTTCGTACGCGGATGCCCACAAAGGCATGGTAGAAGATGTGGCACAGCAAAGAGCTATGGCCGTCAGTAAACTGTTTTTCATAATGTTTGTTTTTAAATGGATAAAGTTTGGTTTTTATATCGGCAGGGGAAATCTTTCCCCTGCACGAATGGAGTTTAATAATCGATGCTGATTTTCTCTGTGGCGGTTGAACTGCCCTGAATGGTTTTCACCATGTAGGTGCCCGGAGCCGCTCCGCTTTGTTTCAATGTACGGCGGATGTCCTTGCGGGCGCAGGTGAAACTACCCACTTGTGCGCCTCCGACGGTGAAGACTTCGCAAGTGACTTCCTCGTCGGCACGGATGTCGTCGACAGAGGTGCTTAGCTTCACGCGGACGATACCGTCTTCAATGTCGGTAGTATCCCATTCCAGTCCTTCGCCCGGGCTGTCCAGTTCAAATGTTGTAGTGGTACGGGTACGCGTGCGGTTGGCCTCCCACAAACGGAACTCGTCTCCTGCTTCCAACGCAAGACTTTCGCGGACATGTAACCTGAGTATGCCATACAGATTCAGTATTTTGATACCGGTCAGATTGGTGCAACGTGTCTTGCTGGCGATGTTCAGCGAGAGGATGCCGTCCTTGTCTATGGTAACGGAGTTTTCCGAAAAGTCTATCGTACCGGTAGTCGCGGTTTCTGAAACGCCAGGGTACAGCAGGCCGTCTTTTTCCACCGTGAACGCGCCGTTATCCAGTTTGCCGCGACCGCAGAAGGTTCCGTTGGCTTTAACTGTGACGCTGCCTGTACCTAGCATGCCTTCGGTTGCCGATACGTTATTGATGAGGAGCGTACCTTCTTGCACCGTGCAGTCTCCGGTGAAACTGTGGATATTTGTAAGGCTCATCTTGCCTGTCCCTACTTTAATCAGTTGTGTGCCGGTGCCTTCTATCTTGCCTTGGAAAGAGAAATCTTCGTCCAACGAACCGATACGCCAAGTGTTGTTGTCGCCGGTTAAGGTTCCTTTTCCGGTCACTTTGCCGAGGGTGTAAGGTTTGGCCGTATTGCTTACAGTGGTACGTTCCGGTATGTTTAGCGTACCCTTGGGCATGCCATAACTGTTGTTTAAGGCGAACCAGTTGTCGGGGTTGGAAGGTTCTACCGTACCTTCGAAAGCTGACCAGTCGCCTGTGAAATCCGAACGGATCCACGGCACGTATATTTTCAGCGTACCTTTTCCGAATAGTTTGATGCGGTTCTCGCAACGGCTGTCGCATCGCATCGTGCCCGTCACGCCCTCTTCCACTTTGAGATTATTGAGGTTCAGGCTGTAGGTGTTGCCGTCGTCAAAGTCCTGATAAGTGGCATTACCGATGAAAATCAGTGTATCGCCGAAGAACACGCCTTCTCCTTTGGCCTGTAGCGTACCTTCTTTCAGATAGGTCTTTTTCAGGTTGTCGGCAGCAAACAGTATCAGGTTGGACGCACCGGTTTTGGTCAAAGTGTTGCCATTGCCATATAGAGGCTTGTTCAAAGTCAGTTCGCCGTCGGTCTGGAAGACGGCGCCCCCTTCACCGATGGTGATGGGCACTCCGTTTTTAATGGCTACTGTGTTGCGCAAGGTGGCGCCGTTCTTGATTTCAAAGCTGCCTATTTCTTTGGTATAGCATCCTAAAGCTCCTTCGCGGACGATGGAGTCGGCCAAAGCCGAGACGGCAGTGACGCCTCCTTCTAACGTTGTTTTTCCCGTGTAGGTGTTCGTGCTCGTGATGACCAATGTTCCGTTTCCTTTCTTGGTCAGTCCCGTTTCTCCACTGATACCGCCGTTGCCGCTTAGGCTGTAGGTTTTCGTGTCGTTTTCGAATGTCACCGTTTTGGGGTAGAGTTTCTCGTTGATGCGGATGGAGGCGTCGGTGGCCGCATCGTCGAATACCACGTCGTCGCCGGAAACGAAGATGTCGGCTTCTCCCGCATTGTTGAAGTTTTCGTTTTCATTCAGGTTCCATTCGTTGAGCGTGTGGGTACCGTCCCAATACACTTGTGCGGCATCGCGCATTTCCTTTATGACGAGGAATATTTGGCCGTTTTCGTATTCCAAGTGGCATTTTTGAGTTTCCAGTCCCTGAAGGAGGATGTCATCTACGTTGCCGTCGATCTTTTTCACTTCGGCGATGAGGTATCTTCCGGCTGCCATCACGTTTTTCCCGTTTTGATAGTGAGGAGTAAAGCGGAATATCGGTGCTTGGAACTCGGGACCGTCGCTTCGGTTGAGGGTTTCCAGGGAAAGTCCTTTGGCCAACACGATGCGGTCGGCCTGAGTGTTCTCGGAATAGAGGTCGAATTCCATGACGGCACCGTACCGCATGGCCACACTGTCAGCGTGGATGGTGGCGGCTTCTCCCGTTCCTCCTACGTGGAGCACGGAAGCATATTCCATTTTGATATCCTTTCCGAAGTCAGCCTTGGCGTTTAATTCGGCAAAGCGGTTCATCCATACGCGGCTGTTGGGGAGTTTTCCTGTGAAGTTCACGGTGCCGCCCCAAAGGTCCGTCGGGCCGGAATAGGTCTGTTCGCCGCTCAGGTTCAGGATGCCTTCGCCTTGTTTCACCAAACGCATGTCTCCGCCGCACGTACCGCCTTTGAGCGTATAGGTGGAGTAGGAAGTGGTGATGTTGTCGTTGTTGTCATGTCCTTCCGTATGGGAGAAGGCGTTGACGGTGAGGATGTAAGGCGATGCGCCTTCGGCGACTGTCACTTCTCCGCCCTCGGGAGCGGCCAATAACACGTGCTGTCCGTTTTGGGCGGTTGTAATGGCATCTTTCACTTCCGTGCGCCCGTTGGTCATCAAAGGGGGAGGGGTGGTGGTATATCCTTCCGTCTCTCCCATGAAGTAACTGACGTGGGGCGGTTGGTTGTAACCGCACATCTGCCAACAGATGGCCTGCCGGTATTGCATGTCGTGCAGTAGGGTATAGTTGCGCCAAGGCGTCGGGATAGTTGTGGTATAGATGATCAGCGACTGGTCGTCGGTGGACGGGTTGATGACTTCCTCACGCCAGTCTCCGAAAATGTCGGCTTGGAGGGAAGGTGTGCCTTTGCTTCCGTTGTTTGAATGGATGCCTTCGAGCGTGGTAATGGTACCGTTGTAGAAGGTGAGGTTGGTGCCGTCCAATGATTCACTGCATAAATCCCCGTCCCAATAGATGCGGAAACTGGCACCTAAGAGGCCTGTGGCATTGGGGAGGGCTTCGTCTATTACCGAACTGACGGTGCCGGACCTTCCGGCTGCCATCTGGCTGCCCATGAACTTTTCGGTAAACTTTCCGGCCATGCAACGGCCGCAGTCTTGCGGGTGTTGGTACCAATAATAGACTCGGCTGCTAGTCGCATCGCGGTAGTTGGCACCGGCCTTGTTCTCATTGCAAGCAAAGATCTCCTGTCCTTTGCGGTAGGGGTCGAAGTCGCTGCAATGCTGTGCGTCGCCGTGGCCGTAACCTGTTGTGGAAAGTCCTTTGCCATTGTCGTCTACGACCATCGAGCCGTAGACGATTTCATCGCGTCCGTCCCAGTCCACGTCGGCGATACCGAAGTTGTGGTATCCTTCGCCGAACCATGGGCTGCCCGGTTCATTGTTGAGCCACCTCCAACGCTCCACCAGTTCGTGGGTTTCCGGATTCACATCGTAGGCAATCATCTTGTGGCGCGTGTAGATGCCGCGTGCCAGAAAGATGCTCGGATGGCGGCCGTCCAGATAAGGCGCACCGAAAAAGAACTTGTTGGCGCGGTGGCCGTAACCGTCGCCCCATGCGGCGTTCAGGTCCGTTTCGCCATTCTCCAACCGTTTGAGGGGGAATTGCATGGCCGGGTTGTACAGTTTGGCTGTGGCTCCCTCCATATATATAAGGTATTCCTCGCCCGCCATGGAATATGTCATGTTTGCTGTGTGCAGCACGCTGTCGCGGTAGTTCTTGGTCGGGTCGCCGATTACTTGTTTTGTCCCGTCCGAAGCATAGACTATGGTGCCGTCCATGGCGCGCATCAGCAGCTCCGCCTTTCCGTCTTCATCCCAATCGAAAGCCGTGATGTTGGTTTCCACTTCACCTGCGCTGATCATGTTGGGGCCGATGTCTATTTGCCACAGCCGCGTGCCGTCCAACTTGTAAGCCTCGAAGAATGTGAATGCGCTGTCGTTTTCCGGATAGAAAAGTCCGTCGTTGTTATGTAGTCGCTTCACGATGATTTCCATTTCTCCGTCTCCGTCCAGATCTGCCGCTGTGGCATCATTTAGGAAGTAGTCCAACGTGATGTCCGTTCCTCGCCGGGAATACATCTTGCCCATGGGGATTGTCAGATACTGTTTGTCCCACACTTCGGCAGGTTCGCAGGCATCTTGTTCTTCGCCCCGTACTACGGCTTTTACCGTGTAGGTGGATGAGGCCGTGCCTTCGGGGTCGGTGAAATTGGATACGTCTAACGGTTCCGGATTTACCAACTTGCCGTCACGGTAAAGGTTGTACTGAGTGTCATAATACTCCGTGCCATGGATACGCCAACTGGTGAACACGCCTTTTTCCGTTTGTACGGCTACGAGTCCTCGGTTGAGGTATTCCATCATACGTTGGGCTTGTGCCGTGAGGCAGCAGGCAGCCCACATAGATAATAGTAATCTCTTTTTCATGATTTTAAGTTTAATGAATGGTCCCTTTTTTACGGTTTGCTTTTTAATCTGACGACTGTCAGCGAGTAGGCAGGCAGTTCATCCCGGTATTGAGGTGCTATGGCGATAGACGAAGTTTCAGGGCGAGCCTTCCAATCATCCGGCATACCGCTCAATACGGTTTTCGTGGCATCCTGTTTTCCGGTGATGCCCAAAACGGCAAGGTCTATGGTAGCTTGTACTTTGACCGGGAGGAGGTTGACGATTTTCAGTATGAGGTCTTGGCTCAGACTGTCTTTTACTACTGATATGCCGATGCGTTTGCGTACATCGTCACGGTTATCCGACAGAGTGAGTACGGAAGGAATATATTCATTCCCTGAGTTTTGTCCGAAGAGGAGTTGAGTGTAATAACTCGTACCGGGCTTGACTTCCGTGTTGTTGAAATAAATCAGGTCGGGACGCCATCTTGTCCGTCGGTCTTTGGCCAACAACGGGGCATAAGACGTCATGCTGACGATATCGCCGTTTCGTTCGCAGCCTATCAGGTGGTAAGCCTCCAATAAGGCGGTCTCGATGTTATTGCCTTTGCCGGGGATATGTGTGGCATATTCTCCGAGGTAAACCTTGGGTTTGGAACGGTCATAGCGGTCGTAATAATCGTGGTTGTTGAGGAACCATCCTGCAGGTTGGTAGTAGTGTTCATCTACGAGGGGGACACCGAGCTTGCTGGCTACCTTCCATCCCTCCACGTAGTCCGGGCCTTCGCTGAAGGGGCCGGAGGTACCTACGACCTGTATTTCCGGATACTTTTCTTTGATAGCCTTGAATATCATGGTGAAACGTTCTTCAAACACAGGCGTGATGAGGTCTTCGTTGCCCACACCGAGATATTTCAGGTTGAAGGGTTTCGGGTGTCCGGCTTCCGCACGCATCTTGGCCCATGGGCTTTCGGACGGGTCGCCGTTAGCCCATTCGATGAGGTTCAGTAGGCTTTCTATGTATTCCGGCATTTTTTCCATGGGGATGCCCATTTGACCTGCGCCTCCGACGGAAGAGTTCTGGCAACACACACCGGCTGCAACGACGGGCAGCGGTTCCGCCCCGATGTCCTCGCAGAATTGGAAATATTCATAATAGCCAAGCCCCATGGTCTGATGGTAGCCCCACAGGTTGCGCAAGGGTTTGCGGCTTTCTAACGGGCCGATGGTGTTTTCCCAACGGTATATATTATCCAACCCGTTGCCATGAGCCACACATCCTCCCGGGAAGCGGACGAATTGGGGGCGGATGTCGGCAATGGCTTGAGCCAGATCCGCACGCATTCCGTTCTTCCGGTTTTTGAATGTCTTTTGGGGAAAGAGGGAAACCATATCCAAATTCACTTCACCTTCCATGTCCGGGATAACCTCGATGCGTCCGTTTACGGCGGAGTCGGTAGCCTCTACCACAGCCGTGAGCTTATTCCATGTTTTGGAAATCTTGCCGGTGCGGGCTTCGCCGATGACTTTTCCGTCTTCGTCAAGCAGTCTTACGATGATTTTTCCTCGTTTGTTGCTGGTACTGCGGGCAAAAACCGAGAAGTCGTATTTCTCTCCGGCCTTGACGGGAATACCGTCGAAACCGTCGTTGACCAACCCATGTCCTTTTTCCTTGATGTCCAAGACGGCATAATGGGGATTGTGGGCATGCAGCGGAGCCACAGTATCTATGTCAAACGAAAGGCCTTCTCCGCCCGGGCTCCACGAATTGGTGGCCGTCCAGTTCTCTTCACGACCGATGTCATTCGGAGAATATTCGAAATCGCGGTTTTGCACGAGTTCGGCATAAAGTCCTCCGTCCGCCCCGTAGTTGATGTCTTCAAAGAAAACTCCGATGAGCATATCGCTGATTTTCTTGCTTTCTTCGGGGCGTAGCGTTACGTTCAGTGTGATGGTGTCTTTGAAAAGCTCCGGGTTGATGGCCAGTCGTTCCGCATTTTGGATGGCTTTGTACTTTGCCATTTTGTCGGTTTGTATGAGTGCTTCCACTTCGTTCCATGCCACACGGTGGAGGGTTCCGCTTTCTGTGATTCCGTTGATTGTGACCTGTTGTCGGTGGGGGACGGCGACATTTTCCGCTTGTGGAATACTGTAAGTACGGAAATCTTTTGTGCGGCAACTGTAGGTTTTCGTGTTTTCCCCCTGTAGGCTATTCCATGTGATAAGATAGTCTTGGCCGGTGGGCGAGAATGTAACCGAAGGATTCATGCAATTACCGGTGTTTCCTGTAGTTGGAAATGCCTGTTGCCCCCAGGAGATTAAATCTGTCGATACGCAATGAGCAAATACGGCATATCCTTCATGTACGCTCCATAGGCAGTGCCACATCCCGTCGTTTCCCTTTATTAAATAAGGTGACAACATTCGTTTGCCGTGCCGTCCGCTGGCATATTCGCTTCGTAAGAACGTGCGTTCTGGACCGATGGAGTGCCATGTGTTCCGGTCTGTGCTCCAAGCGAAGTGCAAGCCGTTGCGTCCGGCGTTCTTATCGGTTGCGTATGCGAAGACATAGGCAGAGTCCGGTTCGTTCGCCATAAGGCTGTGCTGTAGGGAGAATCCGATTGTGATGAGTAGAAAGAGTAAGAGTTTTTTCATCGTGCGCTTGTTTCTGCTTTTTATGATTAATGGATATTTTAATTTGTCACCGTAAAAGTCGATATTTTTTGCGCGGATGAATGGTATTTACGTTGCAAAGAATGGAACGTAGGTTGCATTCCGGCTTTTTTTGATATATTTGAAAGCCCATGCAACCTACGTTCTATGAAAAAGGAACTGTTCTTTTAAGTTTTGTGGTATTGAGTAGGAAGTACGCCGAATTCTTTTTTGAATGATTTTGTGAAATGGCCGGGACTGCTGTATCCTACAGAATATGCGATTTCCGTGACGGACAGGCGTCCCTCCGTAATCAGTTGGGTGGCGCGTTTCAGTCTGGTATTTCTTATGAAGTCAGTGGGAGACATACCGATAACAGAACGCATCTTGCGGAATAAGGTTGCCCGGCTCATGGCCATGTCGTCACTAAGTTCATCTACGGAATATTCGGAGTTATCCATATTCTTTTCTACGAACCGTAAAGCCTTGTTCAGAAAATCTTCATCGGCCGGCGATATGGTAACGTCCTTGGCTTCGGCCTCGGCGTTTTGTTTGAATTCGTTTTGTTGTTGCCGCCTTTGTGCAAGAAGATTATGAATGCGGGCAGTCAGGATTTCCCATTTGAACGGTTTGGTCATATACGCGTCCGCACCTTCTTTGTAACCCCGTTCTTCATTTTCCACACTGGCGCTGGCCGTGAGTAATATGATGGGAATATGGGATACGTCGATGTTGTGTTTGATTCGTTTGCAAAGTTCTATACCGTCCATTTTAGGCATCATCAAATCGGTAATGATGATGTCCGGTTTTTGTTGCAAGGCTACAGCTTCGCCTTCTTCTCCGTCCGAAGCTTCGAATACGACAAAGTGGCGACGGAGTTCCTCCTGTAAATAATGGCGGAAATCGTTGTTGTCCTCTACCAATAATATTTTAGAACGGACGGTGTAATCAACGGGCAAAGGGGGATTGTCCATCGGATTCTCTTGTTGCGGAGTTGCGGGGAGAAGCGGGGACGGTACATGGCCAATATTTCCTCCGGGAATACGGACGGTAAAACGACTCCCTTTTCCGGGACTGCTTGATACGTTGATTTTCCCATGGTGCATTTGGACATACTCTTTGGCGACATTTAGCCCTATACCGCTTCCTGTATTGCCCTTATGGGAGCTCGCCTGATGGAATCGTTCGAATATATGTGTCTGCTCTTCGGTCGGGATACCGATACCGTCGTCCTCCACTTGTATGACAGCCATCTCTCTCCCGTCTGAAGGTTCCGGATAGGCTTTTAAGGTCACGTGTCCTCCCTGAGGAGTGAATTTGAATGCGTTGGACAGCAGGTTGTTCACCACCTTTTCTATTTTGGGGCTGTCCGCAGTGACAAGAAAGGTTTCCGGGTGGCAATGAAAGTCAAAACGGATATTCTTTTCTTCAGACATGGGAAGGAAACTTTCATAAATACGCGATAGCATATCCTTTAGGTTGAAAGTTTCTAAAGCCAATGTTTCTCCTTTCATCTCGATTCTCCTGAAATCAAGTAGCTGGTTGACTAACGACAGGAGGTTGTGGGCATTCCGGTCGATGGTTTTCAGTTGTTTTCTGGTGTCGGGATTCTCTTCCTTTTTCAGTAGGTATTCCAATGGCGCGATGATGAGTGTCAGTGGCGTGCGTAGTTCATGGCTGATATTGGTGAAGAATCGGTATTTCATCTCTTCCATTTGTTTCTGGGCTGCCTGTTGGTTTTTGGCTTGTTGGCGTTTCAGTACATGGCGAATGTATATGAAAAGCACGGCTACGGCTCCCAAAACGTATAGGAAATAGGCGGCATAAGTTTCGTACCACCATGGTGCACGGTAGATATGCAGGACTTGGCTCTGCGTTTCATTCCAATGTCCGTTGGCATCCGTAGATTTGATTTCGAGGCTGTTGTCTCCCTTGGAGAGTTGTGACAGGTGGATGCTGTTCTGTCCTTGCGGAAGGACGTTCCACTCTTCGTGGCGACCGGCATGCCGGAACGCAAAACGGATATTCTGGCTGTGCAGGGGCGTGAACGTGGAAAGGTGTAGCGTGAGATCTTGTGCAGAAGGAGGGAGTTTCAAGGTCGTTGTAGCAGAAGATATAGGTCTTGTTTGGGAGTTTACCGTGACGGCGGTAAGACGCGGCAAAAAATCTTTTTCTTTTTTCTTGTCCGAGAAAGCGTTTGTTCGGACAGACAAGTAGCCGTTTTGTCCCCCGATGTAGAAGCAGTCGTCGCTATCTTTGTACATACAAAGGAAGTTTTCCATGTCGATGTGAGGAGACGATGCGCGCAACGTACTGAATGTTTGTTTTTCAGGAGAGAATATCGTGACGTTTTGCCGGGTGAGAATCCATAGTTTTCCTTTGCGGTCGGTCGTGATGTTATAGATGCTGTTGCCGTTCAGTCCGCACTCCCGATCCATGGAATGCAGGGTTTTGCGGTGCAGGTCGTAACGGAGTATATTGCCTTTGGCTGTGCTGATCCACAGGATTTCTCCAGGTTGCAGGGCTAATCCGAGACCGTTCTCGGCTATTTTTATTCTTTTTTTCGTTCCTTGCCCCTCTATGACGAGCAGTCCGTTGTTCTCGGTGGAGATGAATGCGGTATGTCCGTCCGTGACGATATCATTTATCATGCGAGTGGATGCCCATATTTTTTCCAATCTATGACTTGACAGGGAGTACCGATATAAATTTCGGGAAGTGCCGATCCAGAGTTGTCCGTAAGCATCTTCGTGAAGTGTACGGATGTGTTCGTCCGCTTCGGCCACGGAAATCATATTCACGATTTCGGTTTCGTGTATATCGTTATGCTCGAATGTAAGACGGATTACGATGTTGTCTTTCAGGATGCAATAGATGCCTTTTCCGTTGCGTACCTTCGCCAGCAAAGGGGTGGTTCGCCTGTGGGACAGCTTGCTGGTGAATACTTTTCCGTTACTTGGAAAGTAGGCGAAAAGCTGCTTTTGCTTATTCAGGCACCAGATGAGGCTGTCTTCGTGTATCAGCAAATCCATGTTAGTAGGGATTCCGTATCTCTGGAGAGATTGCGTGCTATAGCGTTGGATGGCGGAATCCAAAGAAGAAAGGATGAAAGAATTATGGATGTCTCCTGCAACCCACAGGTTGTTTTCATGGTCGAACATGGCTGACGCAAAGACCTTGTTTTCCAGTTGTAAGGACGGAGGTGTACTCAATCGTTCCAAACTGCCGTCAGGATAGGTCTTGTAGCGGCACAAGCCGTCGCCGCTTCCTGTCCACAAGTCACCCGATGCAGGATCTTGCAACAGGTTATAGATGATTTTTGCGGAAGGACTTCCCAGGGCTTCTTCCCGTATGGGGACATAAATGCTGCTGCTGTTTCGGGCATCGGGGCAGAAACGGAAGAGTCCGTTGCCGTATGTGGCAAGCCAGATGAAATGGTTGCTCTTGTCCCGTACCAATGCGGTGGGAGGAGTCTCGAACGGCCAATAGAAGGGAACGAAACGTTCTTGTTGCTTGTCGAACCAACATAGTCCGCCTTTTTGCAATGTGATCCATAATTTGTGCGTTTGAGGGTCTTCGAAAAAAAACGAGACTTTATTCGGTACACCTTGCCACTCTATATCGTAGCTGTGGGTGAGGCGGGTGGAACGGGCATCGAAACGGTACACTTTATTGTTGGTGGCAATGTAGACCAAACCATCGGAGGTCGCTTTGATTTCATCGATGCTCCATGAGTCGAAGCCGTAGCCTTCTATGGGCGTGATGCGGTAGTCGTTTTTGTCCAGAATATAAGCTCCGCGCAGAGTGCCGAACCAGATTTTTCCGGAAAGGTCTTCTGTGATACAAGTGATGTGGTTGTGTTTAATTACGTCCGGTGTCTTGAAGTCGGAGCGGAAGATTTGAATGTTGTAACCATCGTCGCGGCATAAACCGTCTTCCGTACAATACCATATAAGCCCTTCCGAGTCTTGGAATATCTTTTTGATTTGTCTGTTGGGGAGTTGCCCGTAATGAGGCAACTCGAACCGCACTATGTTTTGCGATTGAAGTTTGTATGCTCCGGCGAAAAAGACGATGATGAGGAACATGCAAGTTATGGAATGGTGCAGTGCTTTATTCATCATTTGTTGAAATTAAGGTTAAATATGCAGATGGAATCGGGACTATGCCCTGAAATATATTAGAAAAGGAAGTGCCGGAATGGTACCGACACTCCCTTTGTCATGTATGAATTGATAGGATTGGCTTATTCGCTCCAGTCCATCTTGGTCATGCGCACGTAGCTCTGATAACGCTTCTTGGCCATATCCTCGCAAGCGTTGAAGAGGTCGGCGGCTTCGGCCGGGTATTGCTTCATGACGGAAGCAAAGCGGACTTCGCCTTTCAGATAATCTTGGAAAGCATCCCAGTTAGGCTCTTTGGAGTCGAGCGAGAACGGATTCTTGCCTTCGGCTTCCAAAGACGGGTTGAAACGCCACAAATGCCAGTAACCGCACTTCACGGCTGCTTCTTCCTCAGCCTGCGATTTGCCCATGCCCTTCTTCAAACCATGGTTGATACAAGGAGCGTAAGCGATGATGATAGACGGGCCGGGATAAGCTTCTGCTTCGCGGATGGCCTTCAGACACTGTGCCTGGTCGGCTCCCATGGCAATCTGTGCCACGTACACGTAACCGTAAGTGGTAGCAATCATACCCAAGTCTTTTTTGCGTACGCGCTTACCGGAAGCGGCAAACTTGGCAATGGCACCGAGCGGGGTTGCCTTGGAAGACTGGCCACCGGTGTTGGAATATACTTCGGTATCCAATACGAGGATATTGACATCTTCACCCGAAGCGATGACGTGGTCCAGACCACCGTAACCGATGTCGTAAGAGGCACCGTCGCCACCGATAATCCACTGGCTGCGTTTTACCAAATAGTGTGCCAGTTCGGACAGTTTGGCGCAAGCCGGGCAACCGGCAGCCTTGCCTGCCTCGATCATCGGGACGAGTTTTCCGGCAGCGGCCTTGCTGGCATCTGCGTCGTCCTTGCCTTCGAGCCATTCCTGAGCGGCAGCCTTGAAGTCGGCCGGAGTCTCATCGGCTGCAATGGCACCCTTGAGGAGTTCTTCGATACGTGCACGCATCTTCTTGTTGGCCAATGCCATACCGAGACCGAATTCGCAGAAGTCCTCGAACAAGGAGTTTGCCCATGCCGGACCTTGACCCTTGGCGTTGGTCGTATAAGGAGTAGAAGGAATGGAACCGGAGTAGATGGAAGAGCAACCGGTGGCGTTGGCAACGATTTCACGGTCGCCGAACAACTGGGAAATCAATTTCACATACGGAGTTTCACCGCAACCGGCACAGGCGCCTGAGAACTCGAACAACGGTTGTGCGAACTGTGAGTTCTTCACGTTGCTCTTGACGTCTACCAAGTCTTGTTTGCTCTTCACGTTCTTCACGCAGTATTCCCAATTCGGAGCTTCGGCGAGTTCATGTTCCAACGGAACCATCGTGAGCGCCTTGCCCAATTTCGGATTGCCCGGACATACGTCGGCACAGTTGCCGCAACCCAAGCAGTCCATCACGCTCACCTGGATGCGGAAGTTCATGCCCTTCATGGCTGCCGGAGCCTTCATTTCGATAACCGGAGCGTTGAAGCCCTTCATTTCTTCGGCATCGAGAACGAACGGACGGATAGAAGCGTGAGGACAAACGTATGCACACTTGTTACACTGGATACAGTTGTCTGCGTTCCATGTCGGGACAAAGGCTGCCACACCGCGTTTTTCGTATGCGGCCGTACCTTGCGGCCAAGTACCGTCCTCGATACCCTTGAATGCGGAAACTTTCAGCAAGTCGCCGTCCTGTGCATTGATGGGGCGTACCACTTCATTGATGAATGCAGGGTCGTCGTTGGGCTGTGCAGCGTCTGCAGCGAGATTAGCCCATGCCGGGTCTACGGCCAGTTCCTTGTATTCACCGCCGCGGTCTACGGCAGCATAGTTCTTGTTCACCACGTCTTCACCTTTCTTGCCGTAGGACTTCACGATGAACTTCTTCATCTGTTCTACCGCCAGGTCTACCGGGATGACACCGGTGATACGGAAGAATGCAGACTGGAGGATGGTATTGGTACGGTTGCCCAACCCGATTTCCTGTGCAATCTTGGTGGCGTTGATGTAATATACCTTAATATTGTTCTTGGCAAAGTAAGCTTTCACCTTGTTCGGCAGGTTCTTGGCTAGTTCTTCGCCTTCCCAGATGGTGTTGAGCAAGAACGTACCGTTCTTCTTCAATCCGCGGGTCACATCGTACATGTGCAGGTAAGCCTGAACGTGGCAAGCCACGAAGTTAGGCGTGTTCACCAAGTAAGTAGAGCGGATGGGGGCGTCTCCGAAACGCAAGTGAGAGCACGTGAAACCGCCGGACTTCTTAGAGTCGTAAGAGAAGTAAGCCTGACAGTGCTTGTTGGTATTGTCACCGATAATCTTCACGGAGTTCTTGTTGGCACCCACCGTACCGTCGGCACCCAGACCGTAGAACTTGGCTTCGAACATGCCTTCGCCACCCATGGCCACCTCTTCTTTCTGAGGAAGCGAAGTGAACGTCACGTCGTCCACGATGCCGAGGGTGAACTGGTTTTTCGGTTCCGGAAGAGCCAGATTCTCGTACACGGCCAAGATTTGTGCCGGAGTTGTGTCGTTAGACCCGAGGCCGTAACGTCCGCCTACGATGACCGGAGCGTTTTCCTTGCCGTAGAAGCATTCCTTCACATCCAGATACAGCGGTTCGCCGTTGGCGCCTGGTTCTTTCGTGCGGTCCAGTACGGCAATCGTCTTGGCTGTGGCCGGAACGGCTGCCAAGAAATGCTTGGCCGAGAACGGACGATACAGGTGAACGGCTACCAAGCCCACCTTTTCGCCCTGTGCGGTCAAGTGGTCGATGGTTTCGCGGATGGCTTCGGTTACGGAACCCATGGCGATGATGACGCGTTCTGCGTCTGCGGCACCGTAGTAAGAGAACAGGCCGTATTTGCGGCCGGTGATTTCAGACACCTTGTTCATGTAGTCCTCTACGATGGCAGGAACTGCGTCGTAGTAATTATTGCAAGATTCACGGTGAGTGAAGAACGTGTCGGGATTTTCGGCCATACCGCGTGCCACCGGATGTTCGGGCGACAGAGCACGGCTGCGGAACTCCTTCAAGGCCTCCTGGTCTACCAAAGGAGCGAGGTCGTCGTTCTCCAGCATTTCAATCTTCTGGATTTCGTGAGATGTACGGAAACCGTCGAAGAAGTTCAGGAACGGCACGCGGCTCTTGATGGTAGACAAGTGTGCCACGCCGGCCAGATCCATCACTTCCTGTACGGAACCTTCGCACAACATGGCGAAACCGGTCTGGCGGCAAGACATGACGTCCTGATGGTCACCGAAGATACACAGTGAATGAGAAGCCAAGGTACGGGCCGACACGTGGAACACGCAAGGCAGCAGTTCGCCTGCAATCTTGTACATGTTCGGAATCATCAGCAACAAACCCTGGGATGCCGTATAAGTCGTGGTCAGCGCACCGGCCTGCAACGAACCGTGGACGGCTCCGGCGGCATTTCCTGTACCAATACTGTTTCGCCGAAGATGTTCTTACGGCCCTGTGCTGCCCATTCGTCCACGTATTCTGCCATGGTCGACGACGGGGTGATGGGATAGATGGCTGCAACTTCTGAGAACATATACGAGATATGCGCTGCGGCCTGGTTACCATCACAAGTGATAAACTTTTTTTCTTTTGCCATAATAATGATTAATATTACGAGATTAAACTACAATTTCTTTATTTTCTCTTTAGTATAGGAATCCGAACAACCATATCGGTATTTCGTTTCCGTGCCCTATTTCTATCTTATGCCGGGCATATATCGTTTCGGCGTTTCGCCGTCGTTCTTCGTTGGGGCAGATTTTGAATCTCAGATTTTCGTCCACCAAAAACGAGGTGCCCTTTTCTCCCTTGTTCAGTTTATGGTCTTTCCACATCGTGTTTTGGAAGAAAGTCTCCAGGATGTCCTGTTCTTCCAGGCGGCACGGGTAGATGACGTACATCAGATTGCTGTTGTGCATCATGATTCGGGCCGGTTTTTTGGGAAAGGTTTCCCCCTTCGGGTAAATCATGTTGATGAGCCGCGCGTCGGCCAGATACTTGATGTAGTTCATTACCGTGGCCCGCGACGTGTGGATGTCTTCCGCCAATTGGCTGACGTTGGGAGCCACCGGACTGTCTATCGCGAGCAAATATAGTAATTTTTTGATTTTTGCCAAATATTTCAGCTCGATTTGTTTGATGAGCAAGATGTCCACTTCGAGCATCATGTTCATGGTCTTGAGCAGATTTTCAGAGAAATTCCGCTTTTCCAGAAAGAACGGGTAGAAACCGTGGTGCAGATAGTCTTGGAAGAACTTCAGCGGACTGGCTTTAGGCAGGATGCTGCGCACGATTTGTTCATGACGGTTCAGGATTTCGTCGAGTGTATAAGACGGGAAGTCATTGCCCGTCTGCAAGTTGAGGAACTCGCGGAAAGAAAATCCTCTCAGGTTGTATGATTTCACCAGTCCGTTCAGTTCTGGGTTCTCCGTCTTCAGCCGCATGACGGAAGAGCCGGTGAATACGATTTTCAGTCCCGGCAGCGTGTCGTAGCATTTGCGCAGGTCTGTGCTCCAGTCCGGTTGTTTGAACACTTGGTCGATCAGCAATACTTTTCCTCCGCCTTCGTAGAACTCTGTGGCGAATTCGGCAATGCCCTTGCCCTGAAAATAGAAATTGTTCAGATTGATGTAGAGGCATTTCCGGTCTTCCACGTGGAAATGTTCTTTGGCGTATTGCAGAAGGAAAGTGGTCTTTCCTACTCCGCGTGTACCTTTAATACCAATCAGACGGTCGTTCCAGTCTATCTCGTCCATGAGGGCGCGACGGACAGGAGCGTGGGTATGCTCCACAAGGTACGCATGTGTTCTGAAAAAAGACTCCATTCTTTGGTACTTGATACAATTTGCAAAGATAGTGTAAAACCGCAAAAGTGCAAAGTCGGGTTGGCAAAATCTTTGTTTTTTCTTCATTTTGCATCTCGAAATGCGAGGGTTGTCAATTTGTCAATCCCGGCCTTGCAGGATTGAGCCATTTGAACCGAGGAATGGAGGCGCACGGAAATACGCGATTCTCGTGCGTCGGGGGAATGACATTCTGAAGCTCCTTCGGCCTGTCGGGCTTTCAAAATGTACGGCATGCGGGCACGGCGTGCGTACGGGGACGGGATTCGTGGGAGCATGAAATGGCATCCGTAGGGCATTCTGTCATTCGTTTTTTGCTGTCCGACGCGCTCCGTTTAGGAGAAAAACGAGCCGTATGGGTATATCTTTGTTCTGTTTTCAGGGCTTTTCTCCACCTGCATGCAGAGAAAGATGCCCCACCATGAGGACAAAAAAAATGTTTTCTCAGCCGAGCGAAAAATTTTTCGGCTGCGATTGAAATGCGTTTAGGCTGAAAAAAAGCTAAAAACAAGGCTGAAATGTGAATTTATGTATCTAAAAAGGGGCAAAAATGGCATGGAACGTAACTGGAACATGGAACTTTTCATTCAGAAAAAGTCCGTAGAACTTACGTTTTGTCGGTAAAAAGGCGTATGTCTTTTCATTTGTTTATTAGGAACGTTTCCTGTGCTTCTTGTTCCGCTTGTCGGAAAAGCTTTTTAAGCGGCAAACGGGTACGTCCTAAAGAAATAGGATTTTGCCGTTTGCCGCATCTGAAATGGAAATTAGGTTATGAAATTGGTTTTTTACTGTTTGGCTTCTTCGGGAACTCCTCCCCATCTTTGGTCCAGACGGATGGCCTCTTCGCGGGTGATACCGATGACGGAACCATGGCGCGGATGGAAGTCTTTGACGAAGGTTTCGGGCTTGGAACTGAAATGAATAAGGTCCTTGCTGCGTTGGAATTCATAACGTCCGCTGCTGTAAAGGTCGTACATCAGGATGTATTCGTCCGAATCGTTCAGTTTGAATATGCTGGAGCCTTCCACGTGCGTACGGGTTCCGGCATACGCGTCGAGATATGCGAAATGCTCTTTCCACGGGCCGCGCAACGACGGGGCCGTGGCTTGCTGTATGCCGCTTTTCAGCTCTTTGCCGTTCCGGTCTTTGGTATTTCCTTTATAGAAGAAATGATAGGTGCCGTCTTTATGGATGATGTCGCCGTCTATGGCACCGTATTTGGGAGCGAACATCAGTTGAGGCTCGTTCTCGAAGGCCGTGAAATCTTCGTTGGCGTATGCGCAATAGAAATTGAGGGCGGTG
>OHYF01000372.1_pt1 | contig 24160 bp, 16 predicted proteins | sample 1580111 | NCBI WGS metagenome assembly OHYF01 (sample SAMEA3882530, study PRJEB24775) | human gut metagenome | biome: human-associated habitat; feature: intestine environment; material: feces | place: Netherlands | collected 2009/2010
CAAATTCGATAACCATCATTTGCATGCCGAGACAAATACCGAACGTCGGAATGTCGTGGGTGCGGGTGTATTCGGCTGCAATGATTTTACCTTCGGTGCCCCGTTGTCCGAACCCCGGACAGATAACCACTCCCGCCATACCTTTCAGTTGCTCTTCCACATTTTCACGGGTCAGTTTTTCGCTATTGACGAAATGTGTCTTGACTTTATAGTCATTGTAGGTTCCGGCATGTGCGAGTGACTCTAAAATACTCTTATATGCGTCTTGCAAATCATATTTGCCAACCAGGGCGATGTGGACGATTTCCGTAGCTTTGTTGCGACGGTCGAGGAAGGAGCGCCATGGACCGAGTTGGGGCGTTTCACCCACCGGCATATTCATCTTGCGTAAAATAATGGCATCGAGCTTCTGGGCTTGCATGCTCAGAGGTACTTCGTAGATGGACGGCATGTCCAGGCTTTGAATGACGGCTTCTTCGTCCACATTACAGAAATGAGCCACTTTCTTCCGGATGTCCGCATTCAGTTCATGTTCCGTACGAAGTACCAAAATATCCGGTTGTATACCCAAACTCTGCAATTGCTTGACCGATGTTTGGGTCGGCTTGGTCTTCAACTCTTTTGCAGCCGCCAGATAAGGAACGTAGGTCAGATGCAGGTTGATGGCATCCTTGCCCAATTCCCAACGTAATTGGCGGATGGCCTCCAGGAAGGGTAGGGATTCGATGTCACCTACCGTTCCCCCGATTTCGGTAATTACGAAATCAAACTTGTATTTTTTACCCATCAATTTGATGTTCCGTTTGATTTCGTCCGTGATATGAGGTACGACTTGAATGGTTTTACCCAAATAGTCCCCTCTGCGTTCTTTTTCGATAACGCTTTGGTATATCCGGCCGGTAGTTATATTATTGGCACGGGTAGTTTGGATTCCGGTGAAACGTTCGTAATGTCCTAAATCCAAATCCGTTTCCTGACCGTCTACGGTAACATAGCATTCGCCGTGTTCGTACGGATTGAGCGTACCCGGGTCGATGTTGATATAGGGGTCGAATTTTTGAATGGTAATGTTGTATCCACGAGCTTGCAACAATTTACCCACAGATGAGGATATAATGCCTTTGCCTAATGATGAGGCTACTCCGCCAGTAACGAAGATATACTTTGTTTCTCCCACAATGTTATAATTTTTGGATTAGAATTCAATTATAATACAACTATTAAGTTGCAAAATTACAAAAAACTTTGAGTTCCGTGGGACTTTTCCTTTAAAAAAGATATATCTTTGTGTCGACAAAAGAAAACGTGGATGCGAATAAGGTTCTTTTTTATCATTATATTGTCATACTTGTTCAGTACTGATATCGGGGCTCGAAACAGGCGTACGTGTATCGTGGATACATTGTCGATGAACGCTGTAGTGCAAAGATATACAGCTCTGTTGAATGCACTTGTCTGGGAAACAAGCAATTTACAGACGGATTCAACCGTGAGATTCACTCCGTATTATTTCCGGTTGTTTGCTCCGGGGACGCTTTATGATGCCCCCATGAAGCAGGAGTTTGGTGTAAAGTGGAATTTCACACTTCCGGGACGTGAAAAGAATGTCCCTTCTTTGTTGGATTATAGAGATAAAGACCGATTGGTGTTGGAAGAGGAGAATAGGATGCTGATGCAGGCTTATGTCCGTACTCCATGGTTGATTCAGACTACGGAAGACGACTTGGAAAAAGCCGGTGGGTTGCAGAAAGAGGTCTTACCGGAATTGCCTGCTGTGACCCATTTGGTGGAAAATGAGATCAATGTTGATTTAACACAGGATGTAGATACCATACGTTTAAAAGTGCGGCGTCCTAATTTTTGGAAATTCAAAGGAGATTATTCGTTTCAGTTTACCCAAAATTATTATTCCGAGAATTGGTATCAGGGCGGTGATAACAATTATACGATGTTGGCTTTGGCAACCATGGAGGCGAACTTCAATAACAAACAAAAAATACAATGGGACAATAAGCTTGAAATGCGTTTGGGATTTCAGACTTCGAAAACGGACGAGAAGCATAAACTCAAGACTAATGACGACTTGTTGCGTTTGACCACTAAAATAGGTTACAAGGCTACCAAACATTGGTTTTATACCTTGCAGGTTCAGGCATATACTCAGTTTTATCCGAGTTTCAAGGCGAATAGCGACGAGGTTTCTTCCGATTTCCTTTCTCCGTTCAATTTGGTCGTTTCTTTAGGTATGGATTATAAATTGGAGTTGAAACGTTTTAAAGGTTCTGCCAATTTGTCTCCCGTAGCCTATAACTTTCGTTCGGTAGAGCGCAGGTCGTTATTCGGTAATTTTGGATTGGAGTCCGGACGAAGTATGTACAATAATTTCGGTCCGAATATTACAGTGAATTATAGTTGGGAGATATGGAAAAACATCAAGTGGGATGCCCGTATATATTGGTTCAGCAATTTGGAAACGACCGATATCGAATGGGAAAACACATTTACTTTCACGATAAACAGGTTCTTGAATTCCAAACTGTTTCTCTATCCTCGTATAGATGACAGTTCGGAGAATTATCGGAATGAGGATAAAAAGTTTTCTTATCTCATGTTCAAAGAATGGTTCAGCTTGGGTATCAATTACTCGTTTTAATAGAGGCTTTGCTTATAACGACTTATTAATGCTTTCAATATAGTTCAAGAGTTCCGTACGTCCCGTTTTGTTTTCGGATGAGGTGATGAAGTAAGGAGGCAGTTCTTCCCATTGTTCTTTTAGGGCTTTGAGATAAGCGTCAATATTAGCCTTGAGCTTGGTCGGCTTGGACTTGTCGGCTTTCGTAAAAACAATACTGAACGGGATTCCGTTTTCTCCGAGCCATTCGATGAATTCCATGTCTATTTTTTGAGGCTCGTGTCGCGAATCGACGAGTACGAACAAGTTGGTCATCTGTTCCCTGCGCAGTATATAAGAAGAGATGATTTGCTGCAATTTTTCTTGTTCTTTTTTGCTTATTTTGGCGTAACCGTATCCCGGGAGGTCTACCAGATACCACTCATTGTTGATTAAAAAATGATTGATAAGCAATGTCTTCCCCGGTGTAGCGGAGGTCTTTGCCAATTTTTTATTATTGGTCAGCATGTTAATCAAACTGGATTTGCCTACATTGGAACGGCCTATAAAAGCGTATTCGGGAGCATGGGTAGAAGGACATTTCCCGACCGAAGAGTTGCTGATGACGAATTCTGCTGATTTGATTTCCATGTCAGTTTTTATTTTTTTGTTGGCAAATATACGCTTTTTATTTGGCTTTTGGTTATCTTTGCACAAATTTATGTATTTTGATTGTAGATGAATCAACAATATCCTTCAGTATTATTAGAAAAGGCCGTAAATGAATTTGCGAAGTTGCCGGGGATAGGTTCGAAGACCGCCATGCGGTTAGTTCTACACCTGTTGAGGCAGGATGTACAGGCGGTTGAGAGTTTCGGCCAGTCGTTGATTACGTTGAAGCATGATGTGAAATATTGTTCTGTATGTCATAATATCTCGGATACGGACGTCTGTGAAATCTGTTCGGATATGCAACGTGACCATTCCACGATATGCGTGGTGGAAAATATTCAGGATGTGATGGCTATAGAGAATACACATCAGTACAAGGGTGTTTATCATGTGCTTGGTGGAGTGATATCTCCGATGGACGGGGTGGGACCTTCCGACCTTCAGATACAAACTCTTGTAGAGCGCGTGGAAGACGGAGGCGTGAGAGAGGTGATATTGGCTCTTAGTCCGACAATGGAGGGAGATACGACCAATTTTTATATTTACAGAAAGCTGGAAAATGCAGCCGCACGTATCAGCGTGATTGCACGTGGGGTTGCGCAAAATGATGAACTGCAATATACGGATGAAGTAACGTTGGGACGTTCTATTGTGAACCGTGTAGTTTTTACGGGACAAATGTAGGAGAACAGAGAGATGGAGAATGTTATAAAGAAACTCCGGTTGGAGTTTTGTCTTATTTTTATATGGGCGGCCGTACTTATAGGGCTGTTTGAGTGGGACGTTTGGACTGCCGGATGGGCTGTAGGAAATGAACTGGCAGATTACTATATCAATCTGACGGGAATCATCATGGTTATCGTATTGGTACCTATGGCTCTGAAAATGATGTCGTTTAGGGTGGTGAAATCTTCTTATTCCGTAGACTTTCCGCAACGGTCCGGTTTGAAATATAAAAGATGGAGTGAGGTACGTATGGCGATGCTGGCTGTTACGGGGTGGACGAATATCGTATTTTATTATCTGACATTGGACTCAACCGGTTCTATTTGTGCGCTTATTACAGCTTTGGCTTTATGTTTTTGCTGGCCTTCCCGTGAAAAGTTTGAGAATGAAACGGGGCTGGAATTGAATCATGACGGTGTAAAGACAGAAAACCAGAGAAAGGCATGAAACTTTCAATCGTAATCGTCAGCTACAATGTGAAGTATTACTTGGAGCAGTGCTTGTGCTCTGTGATACGGGCGTGCTATGGACTGGATGCTGAAATCTGGGTGGTGGATAATGCTTCTTCCGACGGATCGGTGGAATATATACGCTCTCGTTTTCCAGATGTCCATTTTATAGAAAATCAGGAAAATGTAGGTTTTTCCCGTGCGAACAACATGGCGATAAGGCAAGCGACAGGTGAATATATTTTGCTACTTAATCCGGATACGGTGGTGGGAGAAAATACATTGTCCGGATGTTTGCATTTTATGGATACTCATACGGAGGCCGGTGCTACGGGGGTTGCTATGTTGAAGGACGACGGTGGTTTTGCTTGGGAATCTCGTCGGGGGTTGCCTACTCCTTTTACGTCTTTTTGCAAAATGACCGGTTTGTGTGCATTGTTTCCTCATTCGCGGCGTTTGGGACGTTATTACATGAGATATTTGGATAAGAACAAGACCAATCAGATCGATGTCATCTCGGGGGCTTTTTGTATGGTGCGCCGTTCTGCACTTGATAAAACCGGACTTTTGGATGAGGATTTTTTCATGTATGGAGAAGATATCGACCTCTCTTATCGTTTATTACAATGTGGCTATAAAAATTATTATCAGCCGTTAAGGATTCTGCACTATAAGGGAGAAAGTACGCATAAAAGCTCTTTCCGTTACGTGCATGTTTTTTATAAGGCCATGCTTATCTTTTTTGACAAACATTACCGTCGTTCGAATCGTTGGTTGGCACCTTTTATCCAAATGGCCGTTGTTGTCCGGGGGGTATTGGATTTGTGTATGCACCAGAAAGAGCGTTTGTTCGGATGGATAGGAAGAGGACGAGACCGCGAGGCTGACAAATCATATTTGTTTTTGGGACGTCCGGAAGCTGTAGAGTCGCTATGCAGATTGGGGCTTGAAAATAACTTGAAAATAGATTTTGTGGTAGCGGATGAATCGAATAAGCCGGACGGCCATCTTGATCCGTCTCTTTCGGTGAAGACCTATGATTATGTCATATATGATACCGGGGCATATAGTTATGAGAAAATGCTGTACCTGTTGTCTCTCGGGGCGGAACATACCCGGATACGGATAGCGACTTACTCTATAGAGACATCTAAGTTGATAACGATGAATAACGTATATTGAAAAACGAAATACGATGATGTTTGCAGCAGATAATATACGGTTGCGTGCACTTGAACCGGAAGATTTGGAGTGGTTATATAGTGTTGAAAATGATGAAGAGTTGTGGCAATGGGGAAGTTCGAATGTTCCTTATTCCCGTTATACCTTAAAAACATATATAGCAGAGTCACGCCACGACATTTATGCCGATGGACAGTTGCGTTTGGTTATAGAGACGGAGGATGAGCATTTGGTTTTAGGCTGTGTGGATTTGATGGATTTTTCTCCTCGGCATTTACGTGCGGAGATAGGAATCTTGTTATTTCCAGAGTATAGGGGGCGGGGAGTTGCAACCAAGGTATTGGGGATGCTTGTTTCTTATGCTCGCGAACATTTGTATATGCACCAGCTTTATGCTATAGTTTCCCAAAAGAATATGAAGGCACAACATTTGTTTGAGCGGTTCGGTTTCAAACGTGTATCCCTATTGGCGGATTGGTTAAGGGACAAAGAAGAAGATTACGTATCAGCCTATATCTATAGTTTCCGGTTGTAGTTTTGTATCGGAAGAAGTTTTAGTTTCAAAAAAAACAGGTTGGGTTTTTGAAAAAAGTACGGAAGTAATTTGGCTATTTAAGATAAAGTCTTTACCTTTGCACTCACAATCAGGAAATCGCCTGATTCTTCTTTTAAAGGTGCGTTAGTTCAGTTGGTTAGAATACATGCCTGTCACGCATGGGGTCACGGGTTCGAGTCCCGTACGCACCGCGACAACATTCTGAATTCCTTGAAAATCAATCGTTTTCAAGGGATTTTCTTTTTTGGGGCCCAATCGGGAGACCAATCTAATAACAAAATCCTAGACGGGTTCAAGGACATCTATTGGAAATTAATCCAAGAACATCCGGAACTTACTGCAAGGCAGGTGGCGGATTACTACAATCCGAACGCTTCAAACCCGTTTGCCCTGCAGCAAGAGGACTTATTGGTGTGGCCCGTGGATAAAATTATCTATGGGGAATGGGGCAGAGTCAAGCATGAAGTGCGCTCTCCTCCCCAGGAAGTTTGCAAAAAGGGTATTCATCCTTCAGGTTGCATGGCAAGTGTTTCATTACCTGTTCGTTATGAACTGAAGGATGTTTCAGGGATATTTCAGCCAAGTCTCATTTCATTCGCCTGAGATATGAAAATCGTTTGGCTGAGAACGAAAAATCATTCGGCTGAGAACTTTTCACCGCTTTCCCGAATGACAGAATACTGAAAGATGCCTGAAACATCCTTCATCCTGTAAAGTGCTATATAGTAGTTTGTTAATGTGGGTTTTGAAGGATGAATGCTATTTTTTGAGAAACTCTGGGGAAGGAACACGCGAAAGAGAAGCATAATATAGGGAAGCCCGTCTTAAAATAAAAGAGGCCGGACTCAAAAGTATATTTTGAACCGGTCTCTTCCTCCAGCATCATTCAGGAACATTGAATGAAGTCAGGGACTCCTCAATCCACCATTGGAATTTCAATGGTTTCACTAACTTCGTTCCAGTTTTCGATTGTGAAGTCCCCGGTACTACCCCCAGATAAAATATCTCCTATCACGATGTTAAGGGTCAGACGCGTGTTTGCTGATAAAGTTGAATTCAGGTTACGTGACAGTTTGTGTATGCTGCCATCTTTCAACGTGATGAGTAATTCCAGCGGAGGAGTTTCTGAGGATGGGAATACCATTACAGTGGCATTACTCATTTCCGTTCCGTCTTCCGAACGTTTCAGGTCAAATTTAATCGTCTTTGTCATGTCGGATGCTTCTGCTGTATAGAAGTTGATTTGGTTTGCGATATTTCCGATACGCACCTGCATGTTAGTAATGTTCGAACTGAAGATACCATTGTTTTTCTTCTTGACAATGACTTTCATACCAGCGATGACACGTTTAAGCGATGCTTTTAAGTCTTCTTCTCCTACTTTAGCTTCTTTCACAGCATATACGAGGTCATATACAGGGCGGTAAGTCCCGTCATTGTTGCTCCATAAACTGAAGTAAAGAGAGGATAAGTCTACGCCAATACTGAATCCTGGTGTATGGATAGCCGGAGTGTCATAAATAGGTTCCTCATATTTAGGCGTACCCCAGTATACCATATTGTATGTATTCATAGGCAAGTGGAGTTCCCGATTATGTTCACCTTCAAGGATATGCCCGTCTATGATATGGTAGTAGCCATAGAATGGTGTAAGATTGCCATTGACATAGTTTCCGAAATAGGTAGAAGTTCCTGAAATACAGGGGTAAATTTCGATGACGCCAGTCAGCGGGCTTTGATTAAGGGATTCATCAGCGACCGTGGCACTGATTCTTGGGGTTATCATCCTGGTTTCATTGAGAATTTTGTTGTGGTCATCGGATGAACATGATGCAGCCAGAACAAGGAGGCTTAATGCTCCCATCATAACATAATTTTTCATAACCATGTTTTTTTAGAGTGAATAAATAAAGATTGGAAACAGAGGAAATTTGGGGATTAGATTTAAATACGCTTCATAAAAGAGGAGTATACCAATAATAGAGCGGTAAAGCGAATTATGGCCTTATGGAAAAATAATCGGTTGTAAAAAACTTATTTCTTTAATCTTACTTTGTAAAGATAGGTATTTAAGTGGTATAATCCAAGTTAAAAACAGCCAATCTATATTTCTAAAACGTAATGAAGCTATTTTATACCTTGAGCAAACAGAAAAACTTGCATTCTAATTATATTCTAATTTCGTCTAAGTCCTTTATAATGCCTTTCACCTGTTATTCCGGTTGGAAGGCTCTATTTTTGCACAAAAATTGAAAAGAAGCATGAAGAGATTACTGATTATCGGCCTGGCTTTTACTGTCTGTGATGCTTTGTATGCCGAGGAAGACATGACGGGGCTTTCGTTGCGGGAAGCGGAAAAGTGCTTTCTGGAACATAATGTGCAGTTGACGGCTCAGAGATATAATGTAGACCGGGCACAGGCACAGGTGGTGCAAGCCCGTTTGTTCGACAATCCGGTCATTTCGTTGGAGCAGAATGTATATAACCGCTTGAACGGGAAATATTTTGATGTGGGCAAGGAGGGAGAAGCTGCGATAGAGATAGAACAGGAGATTCCGATAGCGAGGCAGCGTAGTAAACGTATCAAGTTGGAGGAAATCAACCGTGAAGCGGCCGGATACCGTTTTGAAGAAGTGTTGCGCATCTTGCGGAGCGAATTGTACCGGAGTTTTGTGGATACGTATTACCAGTCACGTTCCATCAGGGTGTACGACCGTGAAATAACCTCGGTAGGCAAGCTCTTGCAAGCGGTAAGGGAGCAGGAGGAAAAAGGCAACATGTCCCGGATGGAAATGTCGCGTCTGGAACTGTTTCTTTTGTCTTTGCGGAAAGAACGGCAGGAAGCGGAACAGCAATTAGTGGAGATGAGGGGACGGTTGAATTTGTTGTTGGGTGCTCCGGCCGGACAAGACCGGGAACTGGTATTGGACGAGAGCATATTGGAAAAGGTAGACCTGTCCGCAGTTTCATTTGCCGATTTGGGCACGATGTTAGATTCGCGTCCGGACGTGCGTGCGGCCCGTGCCGGAGTGCGTGCGGCAGAAGCGAATGTGAAACTGCAACGGGCGATGGCGGCTCCCGAATTTTCGGTGAGAGGGATGTACGACCGTGCCGGAAACTTCATCAACGACTATTTTGCCATTGGTGTCACGTGCTCCGTGCCGATTTTCAACCGTAACCAAGGAGAAATCAAATCGGCCAAGTTGGAATTGCTGCAACAGGGCAAGGAGGAGGAGTATGCCGTGGATAAGGCGGAAACGGAACTTTATTCGGCCTGCCATCAATTACAGAAGGCCGTAGAGCTTTACCGGGCATTCGACGGCCGGGTGGAACAGGATTTCGAGCAACTTATGGAGGGCGTCAACGAAAACTTTTACGAGCGCAACATCAATATGCTGGAGTTTATCGATTATTATCAGAGTTATAAAGAAGCTTGCCTGCAATGCTATGCGTTGCGGCGGGATGTGTTCGGGGCAATGGAGAACCTGAACACGGTTGTAGGACGTACGATATTTAAATTTTGAAAAGCATGAACCATATATTTTTCTTAATAAGTTTAGGAGTGTTGGCAGGGGCTTGTTCCCGTTCTGCACAGGTGGCCGGTACGGAGGAGCCGGGAATTTTCCTCACAGACAGTTTGAAACGTGTGGTGTCTGTCGATACGGTCCGTTGCCGGCCGGTGGCGGATGAATTGACGTTGACTGGCCGGGTGGCTTTCAATCCGGAAAAGGTGGCGCAGGTTTATCCTATATTCGGAGGGACGGTCGTGGAAGTACGGGCCGAAATCGGGGATTACGTGCGCCGGGGAGACGTGTTGGCCGTCATCCGTAGCGGCGAAGTGGCCGAGTATGAGAAACAACGCAAAGAATCGCAGCACCGGTTGGCTCTTGCCCGCCGTAACCTGCATTCCGTGCAGGATATGGCAGCATCCGGAATGGCTTCTGAAAAGGATGTCATGCAGGCCCGCAGGGAAGTGGGTGAGGCCGAAGCCGAGGCGGAGAGACTGGCTGAAGTCTTTTCGATTTACCATATGTCGGGCGGGGCCAATTATCAGGTCAAGGCTCCGCTTTCCGGGTTCGTGGTGGAGAAACATGTCAATCCCGAAGAACAGTTACGCTCGGACGACGGTGAGGAAATGTTCACGATTTCCGGATTGGAAAACGTATGGGTGATGGCAGACGTGTATGAAAGCGACATCAGTAAGGTAGGCGAAGGCGATTCGGTGCGTATCACCACGTTGGCCTATCCGGAGGATGTCATTGCCGGGAAGATAGACAAGGTATATAATATGTTGGACGAGGAGAGCAAGACCATGAGCGTGCGGGTGAAATTGGACAATCGCGATTATAAGCTGAAGCCGGGCATGTTTACCCAGGTCCGAGTCTGCGGACGGGGGACGGGCAAGGAACGGCTGTGTGTCCCTTCGCATGCCTTGGTCTTCGAGAATGGCCGCTATTATGTGGTTACGGTGGCATCGGACGACCGTTTGGCGGTGAAAGAAGTGGAGGTGTACCTGCACTCGGATGAGGTCTGCTACCTATCCTCCGGGTTGACGGCGGGCGAGCGCGTCCTGAACCGTAACGTGTTGTTGGTTTATAATGCATTGAATGCAGGTTAGTCGGGAGGAAGGAGTATGCACAAGTTCATAGATAACATCGTGGCTTTTTCGCTGAAGAACAAGTTCTTCATATTTTTCTGTACCACCGTGGCCGTGATAGCGGGGATTGTGTCATTCAAGTATACCCCTATCGATGCGTTCCCGGACGTGACCAATACCAAGGTGACGGTGATTACCCAATGGCCGGGGCGAAGTGCCGAAGAAGTGGAGAAATTCATCACGATTCCTATCGAAATCGCCATGAATTCGGTACAAAACAAAACGGATATACGTTCCACCACGCTTTTCGGGCTTTCGGTCCTCCACGTGATGTTTGAAGATGACGTGGACGATTTCGTGGCACGCCAACAAGTGTACAACCTGCTGAATGATGCAGACTTGCCGGACGGTGTGACACCGGAAGTACAACCGCTTTACGGTCCGACGGGGGAGATATTCCGTTATACGTTGCGCAGCGAGAAGCGGGGCGTACGTGAATTGAAGACTTTGCAGGATTGGGTGATAGAGCGTAACTTGCGGGCCGTCTCCGGTGTGGCAGACATCGTGAGCTTCGGTGGCGAGGTGAAAACATTCGAAGTAAGCGTCAATCCCCATCAACTGAAAAACTATGGGATTACGTCTTTGGAGCTGTATCAGGCGATAGCCAATAGCAATATCAATGTGGGCGGCGATGTCATTACGAAAAGTTCGCAAGCGTATGTCGTGCGGGGTATCGGGTTGATTAACGACATGGAAGAACTGCGTAACATCGTGGTGAAAAATATCCACGGCACCCCCGTGTTGGTCAAGCATCTGGCCGAGGTGCATGAGGCATGCCTGCCCCGTTTGGGACAAGTGGGGCGTATGGCCGAAGACGATGTCGTGCAGGGTATCGTCATCATGAGGAAAGGAGAGAATCCGGCCGAAGTCATCGATGCGCTGAAAGCCAAGATAGAGTATATTAATAAGGAGGTCTTGCCGGAAGACGTGCAGATCGTGACGTTCTACGACCGGGAAAACCTGGTGAATCTGGCCGTCCATACCGTGTCGCGCAATCTGGTCGAAGGCATCTTGTTGGTGACATTCATCGTGTTGATATTCATGGCCGATTGGCGTACGACGGTGGTAGTGGCTGTGGTGATACCTTTGGCCCTGTTGTTTGCTTTTATTTGTTTGCGGGTCATGGGCATGTCGGCCAACCTGCTCTCCATGGGGGCCATAGACTTCGGTATTATTATCGACGGGGCGGTCGTCATGGTGGAAGGGATATTCGTGGCACTCGACCGGAAAGCCAAAGAAGTGGGGATGCCTACTTTCAACCTGATGTCGAAAATGGGGCTTATCCGGCAGACGGCCAAAGAGAAAGCCCGCGCCGTGTTTTTCTCCAAACTCATTATTATCACTGCGCTGATACCTATCTTCTCCTTCCAGAAAGTGGAAGGGAAGATGTTCTCCCCGTTGGCATACACTTTGGGATTCGCTTTGTTGGGAGCTTTGTTGTTCACGTTGACCTTGGTGCCGGTCATGTCGTCCATGTTACTGAAACGGAACGTGCGCGAGAAAAACAACTTCTTTGTGTGTTTCATCAACGGGAAATCGGTGGCCTTCTTTGACAAATGCCATGCCCATCGGAAAATATCCGTCGGCATTGCCGGTATCGTGGCCGTGGGCGGTCTGTGGATGTTTACTTTATTGGGGACGGAATTCCTGCCCCAGTTGAATGAAGGATCCATTTATATCCGTGCCACTCTGCCACAGAGCATTTCGCTGAACGAGTCGGTACAACTGGCCAACAAGATGCGGGCCAGACTGGCCGCTTATCCCGAAGTGAAACAGGTGCTTTCCCAAACCGGGCGGCCGAACGACGGTACGGATGCGACGGGATTCTATAATATCGAATTCCACGTGGACATTTATCCCGAAAAAGAGTGGGAGAGCGGATTGGACAAGATGCAACTGATCGAGAAGATGCAGGAAGACCTTTCGATGTATCCGGGCATAGACTTCAATTTCTCCCAACCCATTACGGATAATGTGGAAGAGGCGGCTTCGGGGGTGAAAGGCTCCATTGCCGTGAAGGTATTCGGGAAGGATTTGTACCGTTCGGAAAAGATTGCCATGGAGATCGACAAGATTCTCGGTACGGTAGAAGGGATTGAGGACTTGGGAGTGATTCGGAACATCGGGCAACCGGAGTTGCGTATAGAATTGGACGAGGGACGTCTGGCACGTTACGGGGTGTCCAAAGAAGATGTGCAGGCCATTATCGAAATGGCCATCGGCGGAAAGTCGGCTTCGTTGTTGTACGAAGATGAACGCAAGTTCAATATCATGGTACGTTATAAACCGGAATTCAGGCAGGACGAGGAAGAAATCGGGAAAATACTCGTGCCGACAATGAATGGGACGATGATACCCATCAAGGAATTGGCGGAAATAAGGACCATAACCGGCCCGTTGTTGATTTTCCGCGACAATCATGCACGCTTTTGTGCCGTGAAGTTCTCGGTGCGTGGCCGGGATATGGGAACAGCCGTGGCCGAAGCGCAGGAGAAGGTGAATGCCTCCGTCCGTTTGCCCGAAGGGTACAGTTTGAAATGGACCGGGGATTTCGAGAACCAACAGCGGGCCACGAAACGTTTGTCGCAAGTGGTCCCGGTAAGTATCGCCATCATTTTCGTCATCCTGTTCATTTTGTTCTCCAATGCTCGGGATGCCGGTCTGGTACTGTTGAATGTACCTTTTGCGGCTGCGGGAGGAATTGTGGCATTGTGGGCTACAGGGTTTAACTTTTCGATTTCGGCCGGTATCGGTTTCATCGCCTTGTTCGGTATCTGTATCCAGAACGGCGTGATTATGATTTCGGATATCAAGCATAACCTGAAAGAACGGTTGGCGTTGTCGTGTGCCGTGAAAGAAAGTGTGCGTTCCCGTGTCCGTCCGGTGGTCATGACGGCTGCGATGGCCGCCATCGGTCTGATGCCGGCAGCCGTAAGCCATGGTATCGGTTCGGAGTCGCAACGCCCGTTGGCCATAGTCATCATCGGCGGTCTGGTGGGAGCTACTTTCTTTGCCCTGTTCGTATTTCCTTTGATTGTAGAGTTTGTCTATGGTAAAATGTTGTATGATAAGAACGGAAATCTGAAGCAAAGGAGTTTGTGACATGCAAAATCCGTATATTTGCAGATGAAATCCCATGGATGCGAAGATTATGGCAAAAATACTATTGGCGGAAGACGAACAGAACATCGCTTCGTTCATCAGGCGGGGCTTGCAGGAGTTCGGGCATGAAGTACAAGTGGCACATGACGGAGGCACAGCATGGGCTATGTTGCAGGAAGGAGTGTTCGATTTGCTTGTGTTGGATGTCATTATGCCGAAGATGGACGGGCTTGAGGTTTGTCGGCAGTTCCGTTTGAAGGAGGGGTACCATACGCCGGTCATCATGCTGACGGCGTTGGGTACGACCGAGGATATTGTAAAGGGGTTGGATGCCGGGGCAGACGACTATCTGGTGAAACCGTTCAGTTTCCAAGAACTGGAAGCACGTATCAAGGCTTTGTTGAGGCGGGGAAGAGAGCGTCCGGACAGGCAACTTTGGTGCCACGACCTCGTGTTGGATTGCGATACCCGCCGTGCACGGCGTGGGGATACGGTGATAGAACTCACCGTCAAGGAATACCGTCTGTTGGAATACTTCATGACCCATCAAGGGGTGGCGCTTTCCCGTCTGACACTCTTGAAAGACGTGTGGGACAAGAATTTCGATACGAATACCAATGTGGTGGACGTTTATGTGAACTATCTCCGGAACAAGATAGACCGTGATTTTGAGGTCAAGCTTATCCGCACGATTGTCGGGATGGGGTATATCATGGGGGTACGGTAAATCCGGGAAGGAGGAAGGATGAAGATCGGGTCGAAGATAGCTTTGTTTTATACCGTGATTACCGTCGGTGCCATCGCGCTGATAGTATTGGTGTTCTATCTCTTTACATTGAGATATATAAATAAGGTGTATGATTCGTATCTTTCGGAAAAGGCTTATCTGACGGCTCAAAAGTATTGGGAAAAGGATGAGGTGGACGAATCCCGTTACCGGGAAATACAGCAGAAGTATGACGAACTCCTGCCACAGGCTTATGAAATCTTGCTGAATGCCGACAGTGTGACGGCCGTGGCAGACACCTTGGCGAAGTACCTCGACCGCCATCAGCAGACCCGGCTTTTCAAAAATGAACCGGTAACGTTTGTTTATGGGTGTTTGCGGGGCGCGGCTCTTTATTATCCGGACAATGAAGGAAACTTTGTCGTTCTGGTGATGGCTTCCAACCATTATGGGCAGGACATACAGAAACATATATTGATGTTGGCGTTTCTCCTGTTGGCGGTGAGTTGCGGCTTGGTCTTCCTCATCGGAAAGGTGTATGCCAACCGGATTCTCCTTCCTTTGCAACATTTACTGAAAGATTTGAAGCGTATACGTGTCAACAATCTGAATGTCCGGTTGGAGACCTTCGGGAATAAAGATGAATGGGATGAGCTCATTCGTGCGTTGAACGAGATGCTGGACCACTTGGACACGGCTTTTCAGGCCGAGAAGGCTTTTATCAGCAATGCTTCGCATGAATTGAATAATCCGTTGACGGCAATTCAGGGAGAGTGTGAAATCTGTTTGCTGAAACGACGTCCAGCAGAGGAATACGAAGAGGCCTTGCGACGTATCGCGGATGAGAGCCGACGTATCAGTACGCTGATAAAACATTTGCTGTTTCTTTCGCGGCATGACGAGGATATTCTGTGCAGTGGGGCAGAGACGGTTGAACTGGCCGTTTTGTTGCAGGACTTGTGTCGGCAGTATGAACGGGTGCGGTTTGATGTTACGGGAATTGGAGCCGGGAGCGAACTGCGGGCCGATTCTCATCTCCTTCGAGTGGCTTTCCGGAACATTATAGATAATGCCTGCAAATATTCTCAGGAGGATGTGGAAGTCCGGATGGTACGTATGGAGGACGGGGTGAAGGTGGATGTTCTGGATCATGGTATCGGTATACCGGAAGACGACATCAAATATATTTTTAATTCGTTTTATCGTGCCGGTAATGTTCGTGAATACCATGGACAGGGCATCGGACTGAGCTTGTCGATGCGGATTCTGAAGGTGTACGGTGGCCGGATTTCCATCGATTCGTGCCAAGGACAGTATACGAAAGTGACGGTAGTTTTTAAGGCTTCGACAAAAACGAAGTAGAACTTGTATCTGGGGGATTTCCGCCACTATTTTCTTGAATGTTTTTTTCAAAAACGCAAAAAGAGACTGTTTTTTGCTGTTTTTTCTCGATAATGTTTCATTTTAAAAAGTATAGATTACATAACCGAAAATGAATCTCGGGTAAAATCTGTTACTTTGCAGCGTGGTGATATAATGAAAAACTATTTGCAATATAATAAAGAAACATTATGGATAAGATTTTAGGGAAAGTGCCGATGGGCGAGAAGATTGGTTATTCGTTGGGAGATGCCGCAGCCAATCTCGTTTTTCAGATGATGATGATTTATCAGTTGAAGTTCTACACCGACGTGTTCGGACTTGAAGGGGCAATAGCGGGTACCGTGCTTCTGATTGCGCGGATAGTGGATGCTTTTGTCGACCCGGCTGCCGGCATCTTGTCGGACAAGACACAAACGAAGTGGGGGAAGTTCCGGCCTTGGGTCATTTGGACAGCTCTCCCGTTCATGGTCTTTTATGTGTTGGCTTTCTACAATCCGGGGATTGAAAACAAGGCGTTAGTCGCAGTGTATGCCGGTATTTCATACGTGTTGCTGATGTCTCTTTATTCTTTTAATAATACGCCTTACAGTTCGTTGGGTGGTGTGATGACGGGAGATATGAAGGAGCGTACGAGCATTACTTCTATTCGTTTTGTAGCTGCTACCGTGGCTCAGTTCGTGGTACAAGGGCTTACGCTTCCTTTGGTTCATAAATTCGGGCGTGGTTCGGGGGCAGACGATGCGCAGGGATGGCTTTCTACCATTACGATTTTTGCGGTAGTGGGATTTGTCTTTTTGGTTGTGGCCGGTTTTTCGGCTAAAGAGCGTATTGCACCTCCAGTCTCTCAGAAAATGGATGTCAAGAATGACATTAAGGGGTTGTTTGCCGATGTGTCATGGCGTTCCATGTTTATTCTGACGTTGTTTGTGTTCATCACTTTGGCCATGTGGGGATCTGCCATGTGTTATTATTTCCAACATTATGTAGATCCGCAGGCGTTGGGGGCTTTTCTCGACCGGCTTGGATTGGTGAAGGAAGAAGGTGCCGCATTGGGGACGGGAATGCAAATATTGGATTCTTTCAGCTTGTTGGCTACCCGGGGAGCTGACGGGGTCATTTCCCCTGCCGAATCGTATTCCATCGGCCTCTCCGTGTTCAATATGGCCGGTGCGCTTGTCCAACTGATAGGAGTGATTACACTTTCCGAATTTCTGGCGAATCGTTATGGGAAGAAATCGACGTTTATGGTTTGTTTAGGTCTCACAGCTTTGTTTACGGCAGCTTTTATGCTTCCATCTAAGGATGATGTGGGTTTGATTTTTACTTTGGGTATCTTAAAGAGTCTGGCGTATGCGCCTACGGTACCATTGCTTTGGGCTATGATAGCCGACGTGGCCGACCACATGGAATATGTGAACCACCGTCGTGCCACGGGGTTGTGTTTTTCCGGAGTGGTCTTTGCTTTGAAAGCCGGTTTAGGCATTGGCGGGGCGATAGCCGGTGGCATCTTATCGGTATTCGGTTACGTCAACGACGTGACGATAGCTCAGTCGTCGGCTTCTTTGTTTGGTATCCGGATGGCTTCCAGTATTGTGCCCGGTATATGTTTCGGTATTGGGGTAGTAGCTCTTTTCTTCTATCCTATTTCAAAAGCGTTGAATGAAAAGATGCAGATGGAGTTAGCCCGAAGAAGAGAAGATGAATTTGGTGATAATTAAAATAAAAAGATAGAAGATGGGATTATTCAAAAGAAGTATGTTTTTAGGGATGGCTGCTATTGCCATTTTGGACGGTTTTGCACAGGCAGGAAATACTCTACGTGGAGCGTTTGCCGATAAGTTCCTGATAGGAACCGCACTTAATGTCCGCCAAGTAGAAAGTAAAGACAAAGCCTTGCAGGCATTGGTGCGTGACCAGTTCAGTGCCGTGGTGGCAGAGAATTGCATGAAGGCTGAAGTGGTGCAGCCTAAGGAAGGAGTCTTTAAGTTCGAAGATGGCGACCGTTTATGCGATTTGGCCGAGAAAAATGGTCAAGTCGTTACCGGGCATTGCCTGATATGGCATTCTCAGGCACCAAAATGGTTTTTCAAGGACAAGGAAGGAAAGACGGTAAGTCGGGATGTTTTGATTCAACGTATGAAGGACCATATATATAAGGTCGTGGGGCATTACAAAGGCCGTGTCAAGGGTTGGGACGTGGTCAACGAAGCAATCGAAGGAAACGGTGAATTCCGGAAATCTCCTTTTTATAAGATCATAGGACCTGACTTTATCCGTTTGGCTTTTCAGTTTGCCCATGAGGCAGACCCTGATGTGGAGCTTTATTACAATGATTACGGTATGGACTCTCCTCGCAAACGTGAGGCTGTGGTGCGTCTGGTCAAAGACTTGAAGGCTCATGGTTGCCGTATTGATGCGGTAGGCATGCAATCACATTTAGGTTTGAATACGTCGCTTGGCGAATATGAAAAAAGTATGGAAGCTTTTATCGGTGCTGGGGTAAAAGTATTGGTAACGGAAATGGAACTTAGCGTATTGCCTTGGCCAAAAGGAAATTACGGAGCTGCAATAGAGACTAATTTTGCTTATAAGGATGAGATGGATCCCTATAAGGACGGACTGCCGGAAGAAAAGGCTAAGGAACAAAATGATTTTTATATTAAGTTATTCGATATTTATCTGCGTCACAGCAAGGACATCGGCCGCGTCACATTTTGGGGAGTCTCCGACGGTGACTCTTGGAAAAATAATTTTCCTATACATGGGCGTACGGACTATCCGTTGGCTTTCGATCGGGATTTGAAGCCTAAGCCGTTTGTGAAGATCGTCATAGAAATGGCGAAGTCCGGACGTTATGACAAATAGTCTGAAAGAAGGGAGTGTATATATAATAAGGTATAACTAAAAACTATTCACAATATGAAGAAGAGATATTTGATTCCGGGAGATTATATGGCAGACCCGTCGGTACATGTGTTTGAAGGTAAAGTATATATTTATCCGTCTCACGATTGGGAGAGCGGTATTCCCGAGGATGATTGGGGAGCACATTTTGATATGCGCGACTATCATGTCTTCTCGTTGGAAGATGTGATGGAAGGAGATGTGACAGACCATGGTATGGTTCTTGACAAGACAGATGTGCCTTGGGTAAAGCGTCAGATGTGGGATTGCGACTGTTGTGAAAAGGACGGAAAGTATTATCTTTATTTCCCGGCCAAAGACCATACGGACATCTTCCGTCTGGGAGTGGCTGTCAGTGACACGCCTTACGGTCCGTTTGTGCCGGAACCGGATCCTATCAGGGGAAGTTATTCCATGGACCCGGCCGTATTTAAGGATGATGACGGTCAGGTATATGTCTATTTCGGGGGACTGATGGGCGGTCAACTTCAGCGTTATAAGGATAATAGTGCTTTGGAATGTGCGGGATTTCCGGCTGATGATGAACCGGCCATACCGTCTCGTGTGGCACGTTTGACGGAAGACATGAAGCAGTTTGCCGAAGAGCCGCGTCCCGTGGTAATTTTGGACGAGAACGGAAGACCACTGACGGCAGGCGACCATGACCGGCGTTTCTTCGAAGCTTCATGGATGCATAAATATAACGGAAAGTACTATTTTTCTTATTCCACGGGAGATACGCATCTTTTGTGTTATGCCATCGGTGATAATCCGTATGGTCCGTTTGTTTACCAAGGGGTAATTCTTACTCCGGTGGTAGGATGGACCACTCATCACTGTATTGTGGAGTACAAAGGAAAATGGTATTTGTTCCATCATGATTCGGTGCCGTCGGGAGGACGTACGTGGTTGCGTAGCCTGAAAGTCTGTGAATTGCATTATGATGCAGAAGGAAAGATCGAGACGATAGAAGGAAAGGATGATTAACGGTTATGATAGGATGAAAAACTGGTTGTGGATTATAGGCTTGTTTTTCGTACTTTCGCTCCATGCAGAGGATGGCCATCGGCTATGGCTCCGCATGGAGCGAAATGCGATACCGGCTGACGTGCGTCTGGCGGAAGGTATGGGACGGACGGCTATTTTGGATATTGCGTCTCGTGAATTGAAAGACTTTTGGAAAGGGGAAGGACGTGTGCTTCTTTGTGTATCTAAAGGTGGGGCTACGAGGGATGGTTTTACGATTCGTAAGAAAGGACAGGACATGGAACTTTCTTCGGCATCCGACTGCGGCGTGCTTTATGCAGCCTATGATTTGCTACGCAGGCAGCAGACCGGAGATTTACTGTCGGATGGTGCGGTTGTGGCAGAAATGCCTTCTTACGACATTCGTATCCTAAACCATTGGGACAATCCCGATGGGACGGTAGAGAGAGGTTATGCCGGGCGTTCGATATGGAAGTGGGACGAATTGCCCGAAACGGTTTCCCCATTGTACGAGGAATATGCGCGTGCCAATGCTTCCATCGGTATCAATGCCGTAGTACTCAATAATGTGAATGCCAAACCTCAGATGCTTTCCACTGGAATGCTTCGTAAAGTAGCGGTTATTGCCGATGTGCTGCGCCCGTATGGCATAAGGACTTATTTGTCGGTGAACTTTGCTTCCCCGAAAGCCTTTGGAGAGTTGTCTACGGCTGACCCTTTGGACGCGGATGTACAGCGGTGGTGGAAGAAGAAGACTAAGGAAATTTACCGCTTGATTCCCGATTTCGGCGGTTTTCTGGTCAAGGCGAATAGCGAAGGGGAGCCTGGCCCGCAAGATTACGGGCGGACGCATGCCGATGGAGCCAATATGTTGGCCGACATACTCGCTCCTCACGGAGGTGTAGTAATGTGGCGGGCATTTGTTTATCAGGCGTCAAGTCCCGACCGAGCATGTCAGGCATACGAGGAGTTTATGCCTTTCGATGGGCAATTCCGTGAAAACGTGATTGTACAGGTGAAAAATGGTCCGATAGACTTTCAACCTCGTGAACCTTTCAGTCCCTTGTTCGGTGCCATGCAACACACGCAGGTTATGCCGGAATTTCAGATAACCCAGGAGTATTTGGGGCAGTCCATTCATACGGTTTTTTTACCTACGATGTGGAAAGCTTGTTTAGATGCCGAAACCTATCGGGATGGAGGAGGAACTGTAGCAGAGGTTACACAGCATCGGGTCGGTATTCATTCCTGGTCGGCCATGGCAGGAGTGGCCAACATCGGGGATGTGGTCAACTGGACCGGAAGCGATATGGCACAGGCTAATTGGTATGCTTTCGGTCGTTTGTGTTGGAATACCGATCTGTCGGCAGCACAGATTGCCGAAGAGTTTCTGAAGCAGACTTTCTCGGCTGATGAACATTTCGTCGAACCGGTACGCCAGTTGCTTTTACGTTCATGGGATACGGCAGTCAGCTATATGATGCCGTTGGGGTTGCATCATATCTTTGCTTTCGGGCATCATTACGGGCCTGAGCCATGGTGTGCTCCTCCGAATACCCGTCCGGATTGGTTGCCGAAGTACTACCATCGGGCCGATTCGATAGGGATTGGTTTCGGCCGTACGGTACGGGGTTCGAAAGCAGTACTACAGTATTGTGAACCGTTAGCTACACTTTACGGGAATTTGGAGACTTGTCCGGAAGAATATCTTTTATGGTTTCATCATGTGCCTTGGGAGTATGTGATGCGGAACGGTTTGACTTTATGGGATAATCTCTGTTACATTTATAACAGCGGAGTCGAAGATGCTCGGGAGTTTGTGGATTTGTGGCAGAAAGCTCAACCGTATATCGACACGGAGCGTTACGAAGCCATGCTGATGCGATTCGAACGGCAGGCGCGTGATGCGGAATGGTGGCGGGATGCTTGCCTGCTTTATTTCCAAATGTATTCCCTTCGTCCGATACCGGCCGATTGTCCGCCCCCAGTACATAAACTGGACGATTTAATGAAATACAGGTTACATATAGACAATTATACTGCAGCCGACATGGATAAATTGCCGTAAAATACCGAGAATGTTACAAAGGAAATAGAAAATGTAACATGAGAGCATTAGTACTTTTTTAATCATTGAAGCGGAAAAGCCTTTTTGGGGAGGCTTTTTCGCTTTTTTTGTAGGAATGAAACAAAATAAAAGAAACATGATACATAGGCGAAAATGACTTTTCGTTTTATCCCGTAATTTAGCACCCGATAACGAGAGATATGATTTATTTTCAAAGAAAGTAATAACATTAATAAAATAATCTAATATGAGTTCAAGGAAAAACAGAAGAAGATTCGCTCCGTTTTGGACTGGTTTGGCATGCTGTGCCTTGGGTTGTTTTTACTCCTGTAACGATGGCTACGATCTGATGGATGAAGATCCGGCGTGGTTGGGCAGTAGTATTTATGACTATTTGAAGTCGAATGGGAATTACACCAACGTGGTGAGGATGATTGATGACTTGGGGTATACCGAAGTCCTTGCCCGTACGGGAAGTAAGACCTTATTTGTAGCAGATGATGATGCTTACGCGCGTTTCTATAATAATAGGAAATGGGGCGTAGGAAGTTATGAAGACTTGTCCGTGGCACAGAAGAAGCAGTTGCTTTATGGTTCGATGATCAACAACGCCTGCCAGGTTGCTTACTTGTCAAGTTCTACCGGGCCGACAGAAGGTGACTGTATGCGCCGCTTGACTTCAGCATCGGCATACGATACAGTGCCTATTTTGAAACCTGAAGATATGCCGGATACAAAGTATTGGGCATATTACAAAAATTCAGGTAAGGCTATCCCGTGTTTGGAAGATATGACCACAGCACCTATGATTCATTTCATTGAGGCTTATTTGCAGAACCGTCGTATATCCAATGATGATTGTAATTTCCTATTTAATTATGCAACGGAACGTAAGCCGGGTGATGCCAATGTGAATGGAGTGATGATGGTAGAACAAAACATTCGTTGTTCGAATGGTTTTGTACATAAGATGGGGGATGTGATGACCCCGCTTCCTAATTTGGCTAATGTCATTGCAGGAATGCCACGTGCACAACAGTATTCTAAGATGTTGGATCGTTTTTCAGCACCTTATTATGATGAATCGTTGACACGAGAGTATAATCGTTTGTATGGTACTAGTTATGATTCCGTTTTTCAGAAACGTTATTTTTCTGAACGTTCACAAAAAGGACAGCCTTTGAATCTCACGCAGAAAGAAGAACCGGTAGAAGCGATGCTAAAATTCGACCCGGGATGGAATGAATATTATTCAGAGTTAAATGCTAGTGTCTCTACGGATGTACTTTTGCAACAAGATATGGCTGTTATGCTTGTGCCGACTGATGCCGCACTTACAGAATATTGGGAGAATGGTGCCGGAAAAGTATTGAAAGATAGGTATGGGGCTTGGGAGAATGTTCCGGATAAAGTGCTTTCGAAGTTACTGAACGTAAACATGCTTAATTCTTTTTCAAATTCTGTTCCCAGTAAATTCAGCACAGTATTGAATGATGCGAATGACGAACTGAAGATTAAAAAGGAAGATGTGGATAGCGTATTCTTCGCTTGTAACGGAGCTGTTTACTTGACGAATAAGGTATTTAGTCCGGTAGCCTATATATCCGTTTCGTTTCCGGCTTTGGTTAACGAAACGATGAATATTATCAATTGGGCTATTGAACAATATGATTACGATGTATATCTAAATTCGCAAAATTCTACTTATAGCTTCTTCATTCCGACGAATCAAGGACTGTTGACTTATGTTGACCCATGTTCTTTTGGTAAGAATCAGACTCAGATTTATGAGTTCCACTATGACGAGAAGGCTCAGACGGAAGCAGAGAAAGTACGGGCTTTTATTTTTAACTATGATGTGGAGTCTGGGACAAGGCTTGATTCGATAGGTGAAGCTTCAACGACTCAGATACGTGACCGTTTGACGGATATTTTGGAAACACATATTGTGGTCGGTGATGTGGAAAGTGGGGAAAAGTATTATAGGACAAAAGACGGAGGTACGATTCTTGTCGAGAATGCCGGGCAGTCTAATATGACAATTGCCGGAGGATGGCAGTTGGAACATGGTAAAAACTTGCCTGTTGCACAAATCTATCAGGAAGAAAATGGTAAGGCGTATATATTGGAGGGATC
>OHYF01000420.1_pt1 | contig 22139 bp, 20 predicted proteins | sample 1580111 | NCBI WGS metagenome assembly OHYF01 (sample SAMEA3882530, study PRJEB24775) | human gut metagenome | biome: human-associated habitat; feature: intestine environment; material: feces | place: Netherlands | collected 2009/2010
ATCGGCGACCCCGACGCGGCGCACGACGCGGGCGTTATCGACGATGACGAGTACGTGGAGCGGAAGGCGCGAAAGCTCGCCTACACCTCCGCGCTCGCCGCCTACGCCAACGGCGAGGTGCCCGACCTCCCGGCGCTGCTCGAACAGATGCGCGAGCAGGCGTCCCAGCCGACGCAGACCGAGACCAACACGGCGAACATCGACTACCTGCTCATGACCGTGGGAGGTGACCAGTAATGGCTACGAAGAAAACCGTTGAGCATTCCAAGCACTTCGCGAAGGTCAAGAAGTACTACGACAAAGACCTTTGGAGCAAGGCGCGCGTCTACAAGGCTGTCGAGTGCAAATGGATCACCGCCGACGAGTACAAGGAAATCACCGGCGAGGAGTACACGGCCGAATAGGCGGAAGGAGGGCGCCCAGGATGGAAGTGCTCAAGCTTTTTGCGCCTTACGGACCGGCTTGGCTTGGCGGCGTGCTCCTGACGCTCGTTGCGTTCTACTTCGGGAGACAATTTCTTGAGGAGTACAAACGCCAAAACCAGCGGAAGGGCGAGCTCGACCTGAAGCGCGAGGAGCGCAAGCAGGCCGAAGTCGACGAGAGGGCGCAGCGCGACCGCGAGCGGTCCCAAATGGAGGGGCGCATCGCCGCCCAGATGGAGCGCAGCAACACCCTGATTGAAGGAATGAAAACGCTCATGGAGTCGGTTGTCGCGTCAAATGACGTCCTCCACGCGGACTTGGTCCACAGCCAGGCGCGTAGCCAGGGCATGGCCGAGAAGGTCGACCATATCTACGACCGAGTCGACCTCATGTACAACAAGGAGACAGGGAGATAAAGATGACTGATATACAGGCAGGACTCACGGTGCTGACCGTCCTCGTGGTGCCCTATATCGTGCAGGCTATCAAGACGAAGGCGATGACCGGCAATGTCGCCCGCTGGACGGCCATCGCAGTATCGGCGCTGTGCGGCGCATTGACGGCCATGGCCGGGGGTATGCCGACTGACCCCACGGCGTGGGTTACGTCCATCTTCGCCGCGGTAGGCGGCGTGCAGGTGGCATATGCGGCCTTCAAGGCGGTCGGCGTGACAGACAAGTGGCTCGACGCGCTGCTTGCCATGGGCACTCCGAAGAAGGACGACTAGGAATGGGCGGCAAGCGCCTCGTGCGCATCGCCGCCGCCATCTCGCTGCTTGCTTTGCTCGCCGCCTTCGCCGACGTGGCGCTTATAGCCTCTAACGTGCCGAAGGTGCCGAAGGAGGAGCCTTTGCCCGTCATCTACGACAAGCCGCTCGACAAGCCCGCCGAGGTGCCCGTCTACCTCCAAGCAGACGAGCGCTGGGGCGGGCTTTCGTATGCGGGCGAAGACCTGGCTGCTGCCGGCTGCGGCCTCACGTGCGCGGCCATGGCGTGGGAATGGCTCTACGGACAGGCATGCACGCCGGCGCAGATGCTGGGCTTCGTTGGCGAATCGTGCCTCACGGGCGGCGTGAACGACATGGAAAAGTTCTGCCGTTGGATGAACGCGAACGACCAGGCTTTGGGCTACACGCCTATCCACGACAACGCCGATGACGCCTTGGACGAGGCGGCTGGCGGCTGGATGGTGTTTTGCAGCCTAACTGGCCAGCTCCGCGAAGGCGGCAAGAACTACGGCGGGCACATCGTCCTGCTTTGCGGATGGGACGGCGAGGCGGCGACCTTCCACGACCCCTACGAGGGCGTGGTGCGGCTGAGCCGCGAGCAGTACGAACAAGTTGATTGGGCTTATTTCATAGCGATAGGGAGCGCTGAATAGAATGAACGGAATAGACATCAGCAATTGGCAGAACGGCATCAACCTCGCGGCTGTCCCGTTCGACTTCGTTATCTGCAAGGCTACCGAGGGCACGCGCTACGTGTCGCCCGACTGCGACCGCCAAATCCAGCAGGCGATCGGTCTTGGCAAGCTCGTCGGCGTGTACCACTACGTCAACGGAGGTGATGCCGAGGCGGAGGCCGAGTACTTCTATGAGCGCTGCAAGGGCTACGTCGGCAAGGCCGCGTTCTTCATCGACTGGGAGGAGCGGGGCAACAAGGCATGGGGCGACACGTCCTACCTCAAGGCCATGGCAGAGCGTTTGGCCGAGCTTCTTGGCGTGAGCGTGGATCGCATCGGTATCTACGCATCCAAGAGCGTGTTCCCGTGGGGCCTCACCGATGCTAAGACGTGGGTGGCGCAGTACGCCGACATGAATCCCACTGGCTACCAGGACCCGCCGTGGCACGAGGGCGCTTACGATTGCGCCATCCGCCAGTACTCCTCTTGCGGGCGCTTGGACGGCTGGGCGGGCAACCTCGACATCAACAAGTGCTATATCTCCCGCGCGGAGTGGGAGGCCATGGTGGGCGGCTCCAACGGCGATCCCGACTCGCTTATCCACGGCATCGACGAGACGCCTGCAGCAGACCTCGCGGCGAAGGTGCTCGCTGGCGAGTTCGGAGACGGCGACGACCGCAAGCACGCGCTGGGCGACCGCTACCAGGAGGTGCAGTCGCTCGTGAACCACATTCTCACGGCATCCGCCGAGGATCTGGCCGCTGAGACCTGGGCGGGCGATTACGGCAACGGCAGCCGCCGCAAGGCTGTTTTGGGGCCGCGCTACGACGAGGTTATGGCGGTCATCAACGGGCAGGCCGAAACCGAGCAGGTGTACGTGGTGCAAAGCGGCGACACCCTTTCCGGAATCGCCTCAAAGTACGGCACGACCTATCAGGATCTCGCCGCCAAGAACGGCATCTCAAACCCGAATCTGATCTATCCCGGCATGCGCCTGGTTGTTTCCTAGGCCGCTCGTGGTATCCTAACGAAGATAATCGTGCCGATTGCGCACACCTCGGTTCGAGGAGATGCGCAAACGGTGCACCATTTGAATTGAAGAGCCCGTTACCCTCGCGGTAGCGGGCTTTTTGCTACCCATGCGCCGGGATTCGAACCCGACAGGGTGCGGAGCTGAGGAAACGCGAAGCGTTTTCCAGCGCAGCACGCAAGGAGCGAAGCGACGCGGCGAAAGCGGGCGGCGTCAGCCGCACGCGGACATCCCGCTGGGGGCACCATTTGAAATGTGAAGCCCGTTACCAATTCGGTAGCGGGCTTTTTGCTACCGATATGCCGGGATTCGGACCCGGCAGGGTGCGGATCCCGGCATCTTCCGATGGACCATGTGCAAAAAATGGCAAATATGAGTACTGTTACCGATTTAGTAACAGCGATTTCATGCCTTCAGAAATCGATTTAGACGTCAGGTGTCCTACGGCGGAAGAATTGCAGACGTTTATCGGCTAAGTACTTGGACATATGTTGCGTAACACTGCATATTTTGCAAATAAATAATGCTACAGGACTTGTGACAGTACTCATATTTGACGTTTTTTGCCCACAACCCTTTATACCTAGGCGAATCGGCGGCAAAACGGGCTTCAAAGCGTCCTTCGCAAACAAAAACCGGAGCCCGCATGATGCGGACCCCGGCTCAATACCGTGACGATATGTCAGTTACGCTCTACACGTAGAACAGGATGTCGTCGTAGGTCGGGACCGGCCAGTAGTCGGCGGCCACGATCTCCTCCATGGCATCCACGGCAGCACGCAGCGCATCCATAGCGGGAACGACCTCGTGCGCGTAGACGTTGGCCTGCTCCTGACCATCGAGGCCCTCGGCCTTCTGATGCACGGCGTCGAGCGCCTTGATGGAGTCGTTGATGGTGGTGATGCCGTTGCAAAGCTTGTTGAGCGTATTCTGCTCACACTGCATGGCGGCCTCGGCGCCGGCGGCGCGGATAGTCTCAAGGCCCTTAGCGACCTTGGTGGCATAGGCGGTAATGACCGGGCGATAGGTACGACGCGCCTCGCGAACCATCGTGGTAGCCTCGATGTTCATGAGCTTGTTGTACTTCTCGAGCTTGCAGTCGTAGCGGCACTGAGCCTCGGCCTTGGTCAGGACGCCCGTCTCCTCAAAGAGCGCGATAGCCTTATCGGAAACAAAGGCGGGCAGGGCATCGGCCGTGGTCTTGTTGTTGGCAAGGCCGCGCTTCTCGGCCTCAACGGGCCACTCGTCGGAGTAGCCGTCGCCGGAGAACAGGATGCGCTGGTGGTCAGTCAGGACCTTCTTGCAGTACTCGAGCGCGGCGTCCTGGAACTTATCCTCGGGCGTACCCTCGAGTGCGTCGGCGAAGGACTTGAGCGACTTGGCCACGGCAGCATCGAGCACCAGATTGGAGTCGGAGACGTTCTGCTCGGAGCCGCAGGCACGGAACTCGAACTTGTTGCCGGTAAAGGCGAACGGGGAGGTGCGGTTGCGGTCGGTGTTGTCCTGCATCAGCTTGGGCAGGGTATCGGCGCCCAGGTCGAGCACGCCGCGCGTGGCATGGACGGAAGCCTTGCCATCGATGATCTTCTCGACAACCTCGGTAAGCTGGTCGCCCAGGAAGATGGACATAATCGCCGGAGGAGCCTCGTTGGCGCCCAGACGATGATCGTTGCCGGCCGAGGCAACGGAGGCACGCAGGAGCTCCTGATAGTTATCGACGGCCTCAATCACCGCGGTGAGGAAGACGATGAACTGCAGGTTGTCGAGCGGGGTGTCGCCCGGATCGAGCAGATTCTCGGACTCGGTGCCAAGCGACCAGTTGTTGTGCTTGCCCGAACCGTTAATGCCCTCGAAGGGCTTCTCGTGCAGTAGGCAGACCAAGTCGTGGCGGGAGGCGATGAGCTTCATCTTCTCCATCATGACCAGATTCTGGTCGATGGCCTCGTTGACCTCGCCATAGACAGGGGCGAGCTCATGCTGGCAGGGAGCGACCTCGTTGTGCTTGGTCTTGGCGGGAATGCCAAGCGCCCACAGCTCATCGTCCAGGTCCTTCATATAGGCCGAGACGGTGGGGCGGATAGCGCCAAAGTAGTGCTCCTCGAGCTCCTGGCCCTTGCAGGGAGCAGCACCAAAGAGGGTGCGGCCGGTGATGACCAGGTCCTTGCGCTTGCGGTAAGCGTCCTTCTTGATCAGGAAGTACTCCTGCTCGTCACCCACGGAAGGAACGACCTTCTTGGGGGTCTTACCGAACAGCGCCAAAACGCGCTTAGACTCACGCGAGAGCGCGGTCATGGAACGCAGCAGCGGGGTCTTCTTGTCCAGGGCCTCGCCCGTGTAGGAGCAGAAAGCCGTGGGGATGCACAGGACATCGTCCTTGATAAAGGCGGGGCTAGTGGGGTCCCAAGCGGTGTAGCCACGGGCCTCGAAGGTGGCGCGCAGGCCGCCGTTGGGGAAGCTCGAGGCATCGGGCTCGCCCTGGATGAGGTTCTTGCCCGTAAACTTGGTAATGGCGGTGCCGTCGTGGTTGGGCTCCAGGAAGCTGTCGTGCTTCTCGGAAGTAATGCCCGAAAGCGGCTGGAACCAGTGCGCGTAGTGCGTCGCGCCCTTGGAGATGGCCCAGACCTTCATGGCATGGGCGACGGCGTTGGCCACATCCAGGTCGAGCGGCTCGCCGCCCTCGAGGGTTGCAGCAAGGCGCTTCCAAATGTCCTTGGGGAGGTAGTCCTTCATGACTTCCTCAGAGAACACCATGGTCCCGAAGCGGTCAGTAAGTTCGGCCATACGGAACTCCCTTCGTATCGGCACCGCGTGAGAAGCGGTGTTGATTACTAACGAACGAGTCATAGCTTAGACTCGCCGTGTTTCCGCGACATTACCGTTATGTTGCTGTCGCGAAACCAATCAATGAGGTTACCGCATCGCGGCGGCGTTGCCGCCCTCAACAGCCAATCAACTGTATAAATTGCAGACCTCTCCCCATGGTTTAAGGGTAGTCAATTTGGGATGGAGCTCTATTAACTGGTATTTTGCATCAGATACCAGTCTTTATAGTCTGTGCCTAGATTAGCCGCTCTGTTATAGAGAAAGCCGATAGCAAGGCATCTTTGATTGGTATCCTCAAATAGCGAGTGAAACTCCACCGTGGCACAGTGGTGCTGTAGAATCCTTACAACACATCACACTATTACGTATCTAGAGGAGCACGATATGCGCGTCGACGAGGTTTTTAAGCAGGCAGCATCCCAGGGCACCGCGCCCATTTCGTTTGAGATGTTCCCGCCCAAGGGCGAGCTGACCCTCGACACGGCTCGCGAAGTGGCAGGCAATCTGTGCAAGCTTTCGCCGAGCTTTGTCTCGGTCACCTGCTCGGCCGGCGGCTCGGGCAACGGTGCCACCACCGCCCCCATCGCGCATATGATTACGAGCGAATTCGATACACCCTCGGTGGCACACCTTACCTGCGTGGGCCGCTCGCACGCCGATATCGCCGCCAAAATCGACGAGTATCGCACCGCCGGCGTGGAAAACATCCTGGCCCTGCGTGGCGATCTCCCTGCCGGCGCAACCGAGGACGACAAGCCCGCCTCCGACTACGCCTACGCCCGCGACCTCATCCCCGAGCTCGTCGACGCCGGCTTTTGCGTGGGCGCCGCAGCCTACCCCGAGGGCCACATTGCCTGTGAGGATCTCAACCTCTCGGTCGAACACCTCAAGCAAAAACAGGACGCTGGCGCGAGCTTCTTTGTGACGCAGCTCTTCTTTGATAACGAGTGCTTCTACCGTTTTCGCGAGCTTGCCGACAAGGCCGGCATCACCGTGCCCATTACCGCGGGCATCATGCCGTTTATGGGCAAGTCGCAGATCAGCCGCATGGTCTTTATGTGCGGCGCGTCGCTGCCCTCCCCTGTCATCAAGATTCTCGCCAAGTACGAGAATGACCCCGAGAGCCTGCAGGCAGCTGGTGTAGATTATGCAGCCCGCCAGCTTTGCGACCTCAAGGAGCACGGCGCCGACGGCCTGCACCTGTACACTATGAACCGTCCTGCGATCGCCGCGACCATTATGGAGCGCCTGGGGTAATGGAAAAACCGCACATCGATACAACCACTGTCGAAGTGCCGGCCGACCTTGCGTCGCTGGCACTTTACCGTGTCGATGCTGCGCACCATCCCCGTGTCGACCGTGCCGAGATGCTGCGGTATCTGGGCTACGGCGGCCAGCAGATTGAGCCCGAGCTGTCGCAGCGTATTGAGCTTGTGGTCGAGCGCCTAGAGCTGGATATCGAGCCCCGCGGCGTGCGACGCGTGTTTGCCGTCGATGCCACGGGCGTCGATGAACAGGGCGAGCCTTGCATTCGCTTGGTCGGTACCAACGTTGAGCTGCGCGGTCGCGATATCTATCGCCACCTCAAAGACGCCCGCTTTGCCGCACTCATGGCATGCACCCTCGGCATGGACGCCGAGCGTCGTCTGCGCACCACGGGAGCCCAGCAACCCCTAGAGGGAGCCGTGCTCGACGCCGCGTGCTCCGCCTATGTGGAAGCTGCCGTCGAGCAGATGGACCAGCAGGTCAAGGCTGCGGCCGCCGTCCATGGGCTTGCCGGCAACTGGCGCTTCAGTCCCGGCTACGGCGACTGCCCGCTTACGGCGCAGCGCTCAATCGTGGCTGCACTCAACGCCACGCGGCTCATCGGGCTTACTGTCACGCCTACCAGCCTGCTCATGCCCACCAAGAGCGTGACCGCAGTGATCGGTCTATTTGACGGCGAGGTCCACGACGCCCAGAGCCGCCCAACCTGCAATATCTGCCGCATGCGCGAGCACTGCCGCTTCCGCGCCGCCCACACCACCTGCTATTCCAGCCATTAGGAGCCCTCGATGTTTACTCCGCTTATTACTCATGATCTGGACGGCGCCGCGCTGGCGGCGCCCGTTGATGCCGCACGCCGCAATGGCACTGCATACAAGACACGCACGATCGACGACCTTCGCATTAAGGACGATCGCCTGCGCGCCGCCATCGAGGGCACGGGGCACCTGCTGTTCGACGGCGGCATGGGCACCATGCTGCAGGCGGCCGGCATGAAGGCCGGCGCCCTGCCCGAGCTGCTCAACTTTGAGGAGCCCCAGGTCATTACCGACATTCAGCGTCAATATGTCGAGGCTGGCTGCGACGTGATCACCGCCAACACCTTTGGCGCCAACGCCCACAAGCTCGACGGCGCCGCCACCGTGGCAGATGTCTTTGCCGCCGCTGTCGCCTGCCCGCGCGGCCGGTGCCCACTACGTCGCCGGCGATATCGGTCCCATCGGCGCGCTGCTTCGCCCCTTGGGCACTCTGAGCTTCGACGAGGCCTATGACCTCTTTACCGAGGAAGTGCGCGCCGGCGTCGCCGCGGGTGTGGACCTCTTTATTATCGAGACCATGACCGACCTTGCCGAGATCAAGGCGGCCGTCCTCGCCTGCCGCGAGAACTCCGACCTGCCCGTCTTTGCCACCATGACCTTTGAGGAAGACGGCCGCACCTTCCTGGGTACGAGTCCCGAGGTCGCCGCCATCACGCTCGACGCCATCGGCGCCGATGTTTTGGGCATTAACTGCAGCCAGGGACCGGCCGAGCTCCGAGGGCTCGCCGCACGTATGCTCACCGTTACCGACAAGCCCGTTATGGTGCAGGCCAATGCGGGTCTGCCCCACGTGGACGACGACGGTAACACCGTCTTTGACATCCAGGCCCCCGAATACGCCAAGGCCGTCGCCGGCATGATCGCCGACGGCGTAAGCGTCGTGGGCGGTTGCTGCGGAACCACGCCGGCGCACATGGCGGCCTTGCGCACGCTTATCGACAACCACACGCCCAGCCCGCGCCACCGCAAGCCCAGCATGTCGGTCACGAGCGCCCAGACGGTCGTGGACCTTCCCTGTGACGGCCACAAGATCGTCGTCATCGGCGAGCGCATCAATCCCACCGGCAAAAAGCGCCTGCAGCAGGCCCTGCGCGACGGCGACCTGGACTACGTCGTGAGCCAGGGCATCAGCCAGCAGGAACAGGGCGCCGACATCCTGGACGTCAACGTGGGCCTGCCCGAGATCGACGAGGTCAAGATCATCCAACAGGCGACCGAACAGCTCCAGGGCTCCACGCTGCTGCCGCTGCAGATCGACTCCACCGACCCCGCAGCCGTCGAGGCCGCCGTGCGCCGCTACGCCGGCAAGCCCATCATCAACTCGGTCAATGGCAAGCAGCAGATCATGGATGAGATCTTTCCGCTGGTCGCCCACTACGGCACCAACATTGTCGGCCTTACGCTCGACGAAGGCGGCATCCCCGATACCGCCGAGGCTCGCTTTGCCATCGCCGAGCGCATCGTGGCCGAGGCTGCCCGTTACGGCATCGGCCCGGACCGCATCCTCATCGACTGTCTGGTCATGACCGCCTCGACCAATCAACGCCAGGCCGAACAAATCCTGCGCGCCATGTCCCTGTGCAAGGAGCGTCTGGGCGTCAAATGCGCGCTCGGCGTGTCGAACATCAGCTTTGGCCTGCCTGCCCGCCCGCTGCTGGGCTCGGTCTTTTTGGCTGCCGCTTTTGGCGCGGGCCTGGACGCCCCCATCATGAACCCGGGCTCCAAGCGCTTTATGGATACTGTCTACAGCTATCGCGTCCTGAGCGTTGAGGACGAGGGCTCGACCGGATACATCGAGCGCTATGCCGGCTGGACCGATCCGTATAAGATCGCCGCAAACCCGGCAGCGGCTCAGGCCGCATCGACCGACGCGGTGCCCGCTGCTGGCACCGCCGGCACCGACGGCAACGACGACCCGATTCGTCGCATGGTCGTCTCGGGCCGCAAGGGCGAAATCGCGGCCGAGACCGAGCGTCTGCTGGCAGACCACGACGCCATGGACCTCATCAACAATCACTTTATCCCCGCCCTCGACGAGGTGGGCGTCCTCTTTGACCAGGGCAAGTTCTTCTTGCCTCAGCTCATGGCCTCGGCCGAGGCCGCACGCGTGGGCTTTGACACCATCAAGCGCCTGATGCCCGCCGGCGAGATTGCCGACAAGGGCAAGATCTGCGTGGCCACCGTCAAGGGCGACATCCACGACATCGGTAAGAACATCGTCAAGATGCTGCTCGATAACTACGGCTACACCGTCTTTGATCTGGGTCGCGACGTCGACCCGCAGGAGGTGCTCAAGACCGTGCGGGAGCGCGACATCAAGCTCGTCGGCCTCTCGGCACTTATGACTACCACCGTCGTGGCCATGGAAGAGACCATCAAGCTGCTTCATGCCGAAGTGCCGGGCGTCAAGATCATCGTAGGCGGCGCCGTACTCACCCCCGAATACGCCAAGCAGATCGGCGCGGACTACTACGCCAAGGACGCCGCCGAAAGCGCGCGCATCGCCGAAGAGGTCTTTGGGCAGTAACACAACGGAAACAACCGAGCACCAAAACGTGACGCATGCGCCACTTGGCACGTGCGGCACGTTAGAATAGATAAGACTATGCTCGTTTTGGCAGATAGGAGCGCAAGGATGGCGATCACGCCCGCAGAAATCGCGGAAACCCGCGGCATGGTTGAGGAACAGAACCTCGACATCAGGACCATCACCATGGGTGTTTCGCTCATGGGTTGCGGCGACGAGAACCTCGACCGCATGTGCACGAAGATCTACGACCACGTGACGCACACGGCTGAGCATCTGGTCGAGACCGCCGAGAACCTCGAGCGCGAGTACGGTATCCCCATCGTCAACAAGCGCGTTTCCGTCACCCCAGTGGCGCAGATCGCCGCGTGCTGCAAGGATGAGGACCTCACCCCCATCGCGCATGCCCTCGACCGCGCGGCCGAGACGCTCGGCATCGATTACCTGGGCGGCTTCTCCGCGCTCGTTCAGAAGGGCATCGGCGACGCCGACCGCCGCGTCATCCAGTCCATCCCCCAGGCGCTCGCTACCACCAGCCGCGTCTGCTCCAGCGTCAACGTCGCCAGCCTGCGTGCCGGCATCAACATGGACGCCGTGCTCATGGCGGCTCAGACCATCATCGATGCCGCCAAGCTTACGGCAGATGAGGATTCCGTTGGCGCCTCCAAGTTTGTCTGCTTTGCCAACATGGTCGAGGACTCCCCGTTTATGGCGGGCGCCGTCCACGGCGGTGGCGAGGCCGACGCCGTCATCAACGTAGGCGTTTCGGGCCCCGGCGTTATGGCCGCAGCCCTGGAGACGCTGTCCGATTCCGCATCGATGATGGAAGTCGCCGAAAAGATTAAGCAGACCGCCTTTAAGATCACCCGTGCCGGCGAGCTCATGAGCCGCGAGGCCGCCCATCGCCTGGGTGTCGAGAAGGGCATTGTCGACCTGTCGCTGGCTCCCACGCCCGCCATCGGCGACTCCGTTGCGCGCATCCTCGAGATCATCGGCGTGGGCACCTGCGGTGGCCCCGGCACGACCTGCGCGCTCGCCATGCTCAACGATGCCGTCAAGAAGGGCGGCGTCATGGCCAGCTCCAGCGTGGGCGGTCTCTCGGGTGCCTTTATCCCCGTGTCCGAGGACGCCGGCATGATCGCCGCCGTCGAGGCCGGCGCGCTTTCGCTCGAGAAGCTCGAGGCCATGACCTGCGTGTGCTCCGTTGGCCTGGACATGATCGCCATCCCCGGCGACACCCCGGTCGAGACCATCGCCGGCATCATCGCCGACGAAATGGCCATCGGCGTCATCAACAACAAGACCACGGCCGTCCGCGTGATTCCCGCCATCGGCAAGGGTGTGGGCGACTGCGTCGAGTATGGCGGCCTGTTTGGCCGTGCGCCCATCATGCCGGTGAACCCCAACGCCGGCACCGTGCTTGCCCACCGTGGTGGACGCTTCCCGGCACCGCTGAACTCGCTGAAGAACTAGCTGAGGGGTTCGGACGAGGAGCCCCGGGGAGAGCAAATATATAAGGTCGCCTGCTCGGACAGTCCTGACTCGCACGGAGAGCACATTAAGTGCTCTCCGGCTCGTGCGAAACTCGCGATCGACCTTATATATTTGCCCTCCCCGGGGCTCCCGCACAACGGGACCTCAGTTGGGTTCTATCCCGGTTGCAGTTGCTTCGCTCCTGCACCACATGGTCGATACTGCGGTTTGGCGTTGGATCGGTTCTTTCTGATATATGCTTGTTGCGGCTCTTCTTTTGGGAGGGGCCGCTTTTTTGTTGCTAGGAGGTTGGCCCGTGGCTGATGGGGATGCTCGCTCTGAGCTGCTTTCTGCTGATTGGAATGGCGAATGGATGCGTCTGCAGGCCGCTCGGCAGCGGGCTGATGATTCTTTTGAGTGGGATAAGCGGGCTCGGCATTTTCGTCCACTGGAGACTGCCCCGTATGCTCGGGATTTTATAAAGCTGTTGGCGCTTGAGCCTGGTGAGTCGGTGCTTGATATGGGGTGCGGGGCTGGGTCGATTGCTATTCCGCTTGCGCAAGACGGGCATTCCGTGATTGCTGCCGACTTCTCTCCTGCTATGTTGGGCACGCTTGATGCCGGCATTGAGTATTACGGGCTCGAGGATCTTATTTCGCCGCTTGAGCTTGCTTGGGATGACGATTGGGATCTGGTTGGGCCGGTCGCGAAAGCGGTAGATGTTGCCTTTGCCAGTCGGTCGGTTACGACGACCAATCTAAAAGGCGCGCTTGCCAAGCTTGATCGTACGGCTCGTCGGCGTTGTGCTGTCACAATGGTCGCCAACTCCAGCCCGCGCTATGACCTGCACCTGATGAACGCCATCGGCGCCTCGGTTACCTGTAGCAATGGTTTTGTGTACGCCTTTAACATCCTTATTCAGATGGGTGCGCTGCCGCAGGTCACGTATTTTGAATCGCCCCGTCGCGACACCTTCGATAGTCTCGAGGCGGGCGTGGCAGACTTTTCTCGCATGCTCGAGCATGGCAACGAGGATAAGATCGACCGTCTGCGCGACTACATCGCCCAGCACATGATCGAGAATCCCCATGCCGGTGAGCCGGGCTCCAAGGGCGTGCCGCAGGGGCGCTATATGCTCGATCATATCCGCAAGATTCGTTGGGCATTTATTGCATGGGAGCCGGTCTCCGCGCCCAGCTCATAGCCTGTTCGCAGCCCGCACCGCCCACTCACTCGGCATCCGCATTCTTTTTGAACTGGGCAAACGCGCTCCACACCGCGCCGTTCCTGCGCTATCGTGGGACAGCTCACGTAGATTAAGGCCCCATTGCGGGGCGCCCCATACATAGAAAGCGAGAACCCATGGCACTGACAGGAGCCCAGGTCAAGCAGCTTCGCAGCATGGCCCATCACCTCAACCCCGCCATCATCATCGGTAAGTCCGATGTCAACGAGGGCACCGTCGAGCAGACGGTTGCCTACCTGGAGAAGCACGAGCTCGTTAAGTGCTCCGTGCTGGACGGCTCCAGCCTTTCTGCCCGTGAGGCTGCCGAGGAGCTCGCCGAGCGCTGCCACGCCGACGTCGTTCAGGTTATCGGACGCAAGTTCTCGCTGTATCGCGAGTCCTCGCGCAAGGATATCGAGAAGATCAAGCTCGTCTAAAACCGGCTGGTCATACCGAGCAAGTCTGCAGGCGTCCGAGTGATTCGGGTGCCCGTTTTTTATCGCTCGACAAGCACGCGATTGAGCCTGCCTTCGACCAAGCGCTCATACAGACGCCTTGTCTCGGGCTCGGGCACTCCCTGTACCTGCTCTCGCAGGTGGTGCATATGGCCGCTGTATAACTCGACAACATCGCGGCGTCGTCCCGCCGCGCCGTAAACGCGCATGGCGCAACGAACCATGTCCTCGCGCGCCGTCTCCTGGCGAAGCCCCGATTCCACGAGCCAAATTGCCGATTGCAGGTCATTCTCCTCGAGAGCGGCATTCGCTCCCCTAATCATGCAGTCGATGTACTTGGATTGCATAATGTGGCGCATGCGCGTAAAGAACGTGGGGTTGCAACCGGTGGGAACATATAGCGGGCCCGCGTAGAGTTGCTCAACCTTAAGACAGAGCTCAACCAGATGAGGCCCTCTCGCACCCATGCGATTGCCCAGAATCTCACGGCTCAGCTGATCAAAGAGTCTTACGTCGGTCTTAACGTAGTCGCCGTTGAGCCCAATGCACTCGTTTTGGATGAGCACGCACGACTTGCCATCCGGCGTTGGACCCAAAGCCGAGCGCAAGCGCGATACCGTCGAATACAGATTGTTGCGCGCGGCGTTAAACTCGGCATGGGGCCACAACTCCATGGCGATTGTCTCGCGGTCGACCATGGCGTCCATACCCAACGCAAGGCGTTCGGCAAGCGTTGCCGCCTTTTTGCGACGCCACATCTTATCCGTGATGGGAAACCCGTCGCGCTCGGCGCGAAACGCGCCAAACATGCGCATCTCAATATGGCCGATAGCATCGACAACCTCAACCTCGCCCGCCTGAAACAGGTGCTCACTTTCGCCCTCAAAGTCATCGCGTAGTGAATACCGCGACAGCTCGCGCACCGGAAGCTTCTTGCGAATCCTAACGGCAGGCTCGCCCAGGCAATGCATCGCAAGACGCGCAAAAAGCCGATACGATGGGTCTAAAATCCCCGAGCGATTCATAGACATCCAAGCGGCAAGATCGCTATCGCGGCCCGCAGCGGCCAGATGCAGCGCCACGATCCAGGCTTCTGAGCCACCGACCTGCGTCTTGCTAATATCGAGCAGCTCTGCCTCTTCGCGAACCGATACCAGCGACGTATTGCGCAGATACGCCACGCGCTCCAGCAGCAATGCGTTATCGCGCATGTACGCAATCGACTCCTCGGCAAGTTTAAGCACTTGGACCGCACGGAACTTTGCATTAACCGGCCGTCCCTCTGCCAGCGACTGCCAACCTTCTAGCAACAGGCCAAACAGCTGAATCTGGTTGTCGCGCATGCGCACGGCAAAACGATCGAGCTCGTTGAACGCCGCATCGTCGGTTACCGGCAAGCCGGAAAGGAGCCGCCGTGCCGCCAACACCATGCGCACCCAGATAGCCATCGCCTTAAGCCCACGTACGTCGAGCGCCTCCCGCACCACCGTCATCTCGTCGTCGCGCTCGTCGGTTCCCGCAAACGACCCATCAAAGAGCTCCACCAGCATGCTATCGGCCCGTATAACAATCCCCGCGATGTCGAGCTCGCAGTCGTAGGCCCTGCTCGTTTTGAGCTGCTGTAGAACGCCGCCGTCATTTCCCCGCTCGGTCAGACAGCGCTTGACCTCGATATGCGCAGACAACATATCGAGTGCGGTATGGGATGTCTCGATTTCTGGCACGGCCAGATTCGTAGGAAGCCCAAGCCCGTTGTCCCCATAGCAAACAGCCGTCAGTGTCTGGGCCACCCTCCATGAAACAGGGTCTATTTCGCAGGCCGCCCGTTCGCCCCCGCGCTCGATGACCGATGCCATATAGCGGGCGAGCTTTGTGTTGGACACGCTGACCGCTGCCAGATATACGCCAAGCGCCTCGGCAGGCGTTGGCTCTGGAGCCGGATCGTCAGCGTCGATCGTGCCCAGCGCTGCTCGGCAGATATCGGCCCCGTGCCCCGTCAGAGCAAGATCGACCCCATACTGCCCAGCAAGTTCAAGGACCGCTTCACGGTCCAGAAAGGCGTCCGCCAGGCCCATCGCCGCATCGCATCGGCCCGCCTTAAGCAAAATCCGGGCCGCCCTCGGAACAAGTTCGGGGCGAACCTCGGCCACCAACTTACGCAAGCGCAAGCGTCCGTTATCCTCCGTGCCTAGACACGTAAAACTCCGCTCGGCGGGATCCAAGCCAAAGATCGGGTAGTCGCGTACAAAGTAGGACTGGTCGACCATCGACAGCCTCACCCCACAGGCCTCGAGTTCTGCGATATTGCCCTCGCCCATCAAAACCATGAGACATGCCACGCAAAACAGCGCATTATTGTCGAGTGAAGCCAGATCGGCAAGTGCCGCGCCATACACGTTGACAATCTCGTTTTCGAGCAGGCCGGCTACGTCACCTTGGCCATACAGACCTGTCTGCAATGCCGAAACGAGCTCGGGCACGCCCTGCGTGAGCTGATAAAAGTCGAGCGATGTGCTGATCGAAAACGCCGATGCCCACGCCGAATACTCATAGGCATGCACCTTGAGCATCTGCGCATTGATCTTAACCGAATCGCCCAGCCCATGAATCAGCTGACGATTTGAAGGACGGCAGGAGATAAAGACCCCTACCCCCATAGCGCGCAGGCCGCGAATCCTGTCGATGAGGTCTTCGGTATCGTGCTGATCGAGGTTTGGCACATTATCAATCGCGATAAGGGAGTGCGGTTTGTCTTTGAGTTCTTCGGTAACCACCTCGAGCTGCATAAACACCTCGCGCCCAATGGCACGATCGGCCTCGATAATCCGCACGGGGCCTCGCGTCGGGTCGCATTTAACCTCATGGGTGTACTGCAGCAGCACCGAAGTCTTCCCAAACCCGTCGGGCGCATAAAGAACCACGATGCCGGCCTTTCGGCCCTTGGCGACAAGCTCATTCATCAAGCGTTCGCGTCGCACCATATAGCCTCCGCCCAGCGGCATCAGCTCGAGGTCGTCTATACCGCTCAAATCGTTTACCATGCCAGCTCCTCAACTCGACCGTATGGACACTGTAGCCGCAAGACCATACAAGCCGCGCTATGAATAGAGCGACCTTGTGTTTTAGGTTGTCTTTTGGTACGCAAGCGGCAAGTTTTTGTACAGCGAGGGCCGATTGTTATTAATCCCCCGACTAATCGGTCTTTAAGCAGGTAAATGAGCTTGTCAGCTTGTCCCATCTAAGCGGCAGTGTAACGCAAATGAACATGGTTCAGTTATGTCATTCAACTCGCCTAGCACCCGCTACCGTCTACGACCTTCTAGTGGCATTTTTGCATAGAATCTGATATGGAATGAATCAAACTGTTGAGCGTCCGGCGTTCGTCAAGCTTGCGGCAAGGTTTTGGTCAAGTGGGCGGAAAGGGATAACAAAAAGGCCCCCGCAAAGCGGAGGCCTTAGGCAAGGCTATGTCGAGCTGCAGGATTCGCGCTACTCGCAGAGCGAAAGGGCGGCCTCGTCGGCAACGACAACGCAGTTGGTGTGCAGCTGCAGGATCGAAGCCGGGCACTCGGGCGTAACCGGACCATAGCACATGTCATGCACGGCCTGAGCCTTGGCCTCGCCGTTGGCGACGACCAGGATCATGCGGGCATACATGATGGTCTGGGTACCCATGGTGTAGGCCTGACGGGGAACATCGTCGATGCTGTCGAACAGGCGGCTGTTGGCCTGAATGGTGCTCTCGGTGAGGTCGACGCAGTGCGTGCCCTTGGAGAAGTGGTCATCGGGCTCGTTGAAGCCGATGTGGCCGTTGTTGCCAATGCCGAGCAGCTGCAGATCCGGATAACCGGCGTCGGCGACAATCTTGTCGTACTCAGAGCAGGCAGCGGCGGCGTCGGGGTTGGAACCATCGGGCACATGCGTGTTGTTCAGGTCGATGTTGATGTGATCGAAGAAGTTCTCACGCATGAAGTAGTGATAGCTCTGGGGATCGTCGTGCGAAAGACCACGATACTCGTCCAGGTTATAGGTGCTAACCTCGGCGAAGTCGACGTCGCCCTTCTCGTACCAAGCGGCGAGTTGCTTGTAGGCGCCAATCGGGGTGGAGCCGGTGGCAAGACCCAGCACGCAATCGGGCTTGAGGATAACCTGGGCCGAGATGATATTGGCGGCCTTGCGGCTCATATCCTCATAGTCTTTAGCCTTAATGATCTTCATTACGCATCCTTTCTCGTAGAAGAGAGGCAAGGCTCCCCTTACAAGCACTTGCCCGCGGCCCGCGTCGGCCGCAACCAACGTGTGCGGCCACCAGGGCGAGGTCGCGTAATGTATGTGTCTCGTGTCTAGCCGCGTCGAGGCCCCTGCCCGTCCACGGTGACCCAAAGCCTTTTAGCCTCGGACATTTCCCATCTTGCCACGGAGGGCGTCCTCTTTCAAGGGCGCCCTCCATAAACGTGTTTGAATTGTAGGCTAAAGGCCAAAAGCACCAACTAGCGCTCGCGAGCGACGATAAGCTGGTCCATCTCCTCGACATGCTCTCCAACGGAGCCCTTAATGCTCGAGAACTCAACGGAGTTGCACACCAAGATGGGAACCGTCACATCGTAGCCCTCGGCAGCAATTGCCTCGCGATCGAACTCAATGAGTACATCGCCCTTATGGACGATGTCACCCACTTGCGCATGTACGGTAAAGTGCTTGCCCTCGAGCTGAACAGTGTCCAAACCAACGTGGATGAGCACGTCCAGGCCATCGACCGTGTTAAGCGCAACGGCGTGTCCCGTGGGAAAAATGGCCTCGACCTTGGCATCAGCCGGTGCAATCACACGCGTTCCGGTGGGCTGAATCGCCACGCCCTGGCCCAAAAGGCCGGTGGCAAACGTCTGGTCGTTTACCTCGGAAAGCGGAATGACATCGCCCGAGATGGGAGCATCCAGCGTAAGGACTCGACCACGCATACCAAAAGACCTTAGGACTTTAGTGAACATGCTCCCCCTTGGACATACCAATAATCAAATACAGTCTTGCTAGTTTACCACTTGGCACTGGTTTTTGACCATTAGGGAAGTTCGCGCTTGACAACCTCGACGATATCGTCAACCACACGCTGGGTCAGCTCGTGCGTCTCGGCCTCAGCCATCACGCGGACCAGCGGCTCGGTGCCACTCGGACGTACCAGAATGCGACCGCGGCCGTTGAGCTCCTTCTCGGCGGCAGCGACGGCGTCCCAAATGGGCTGGCAATCGTCCAGGCCGGCCTTGTTGTCGGAATGCACGTTGACAAGCACCTGCGGGTACTTCTTCATGATGCCGGCAAGGTCGGTGAGGGTGCGGCCGGTGCGCTTGAGCACGGCCAGAAGCTGCAGGGCCGTCACCAAGCCGTCGCCGGTGGTGTTGTGCTCCAGGAAGATGATGTGGCCGGACTGCTCGCCGCCGATGACGGCACCGTCCTCGAGCATGCGCTCCAAAACGTAGCGGTCGCCCACGGCGGTCTGCACCATCTCAAAGCCCTGCTCCTTCATGGCGATGGAGAAGCCCAGGTTGCACATAACGGTCGAGACGATCTCGGAGTTGGCGAGCTTGCCGCGAGCGGCCAGGTCAGAGCCGCAGATGGCCAGGATATAGTCGCCATCGATCTCGTTGCCCTCGCTGTCCACGAACAGCACGCGATCGGCGTCGCCATCGTGGGACAGGCCGATGTCAGCGTGGGTACGCAGTACGAGCTCACGCAGGGGCTCAAGATGAGTGGAGCCGCACTCGACGTTAATGTCGGTGCCGCAGTAATCGGTGTTGATGGCATGGACCGTAGCACCCAGGCGCTGCAGCGCGGCGGGCGTGGTCTGGCAAGAAGCACCGTGACCGCAGTCGACGGCAACGACCAGGCCATCGAGCCTCAGGCCATCAAGCGTATCGATGGCGTGGTCTACGTATGCCTTGCGAGCGTCCTTCATCTTGATAATGTGGCCCACGCCGGCACCGGTCGGCAGCGTATCGGCAGCCATGGCCTCCTCGGACATGACCCAGGCGCTGATCTCTTCCTCGACAGCATCGGGAAGCTTCATGCCCTTGCGGCTAAAGAACTTGATGCCGTTGAACTCCGGCGGATTGTGCGAAGCGGAGATGACGATGCCGCCGTCGAGCTCGTTTTGGACGGTGAGCAGCGCCACGGCCGGCGTAGGGATAACGCCGCAGCAGTGCGGACGGCCGCCCTCGGCCATAATGCCGGCGGTCAGAGCACTCTCGAGCATGGTGCCCGAAAGACGCGTGTCGCGACCGATGCAAATGTCCGGACCAAGGAACTTGGTCGCCGCACGGCCAAGGCGAAACGCGAGGTCGCACGAGAGGTCGGCGTTGGCGACGCCACGGACGCCATCGGTACCGAAGATGTTCTGGGGCATAGGATCGCTCCTTCCCTAGCAGGCGATATGCAACCGCCCACCCTAGTCGAAAAAGAAAAGCGGGACCCGCCGAGCAATCGGCAGGCCCCGCTTGTACATTGTATCTCGTAAGGAGATAAAACCTTAGCGCTTGGAGAACTGGGGAGCGCGGCGGGCCTTCTTGAGGCCGTACTTCTTGCGCTCGACCACGCGAGCATCGCGCGTAAGGAAACCGGCCTTCTTGAGGTCAGCACGGTAGTCGCCAGCGTTCAGAAGAGCGCGAGCGATGCCCAGGCGCAGAGCGCCGGACTGACCGGAGATGCCGCCGCCATCGCACAGAGCGATAACGTCGAACTGACCGGCGGTGTCGGTCACCTTGAAGGGAGCAAGGGCGTTCTCAACGAGCTGATGACGGCCGAAATACTGCTCGGCGTCGCGCTTGTTGATGGTCACCTTGCCGGTGCCGGGGACGAGACGGACGCGGGCGACGGCGTTCTTACGACGGCCGGTACCCTGGTAGACAACGGTGTTCTCAGCCATCTTTAAGCCTCCAGCTCAATCTTCGTGGGGTTCTGGGCAGCATGCGGATGCTCGGCACCAGCGTAGACCTTAAGCTTGGTCATCTGGGCACGGCCGAGGGTGGTCTTGGGCAGCATGCCGCGAACGGCGCGCTCGATGACCTTCTCCGGGTGCTTCTCCATAGCCTGGCGGAAGCTCTCAGCCTTGAGGCCGCCGTTGTAGCCGCTGTGGCGATAATAGGTCTTCGTGTCGGCCTTGTTACCGGTAAGCTGGACCTTATCGGCGTTGATGACGACAACGAAGTCGCCGCAGTCGCTGTTGGGCGTGAACTGGGGCTTGTTCTTACCGCGCAGGATCATTGCGATCTGGGTGGCAAGACGGCCCAGGACAGCACCATCGGCGTCGACGAGAACCCAGTTGCGCTGGACCTCGCCCTGCTTGGCGTAGTGAGTCGATTTCGAAATCACTTAGACTCCTCCATGTACAGTACGTGTTGTTACAGAGATTCACGGGGCTCTGCAAGTAACCCGTCCATATTACCCCGCTCGCCGTACGAGTCAACAGGTATTTTGGCTCCGACCAGAGTTTCTGCACATGTCATCCATGGGTCATGACGTCGCGACGCTAGCGCTCGACAAACGCCTCGATATCTCCCAGCAAGCGCTTTGCCTCCTGACGGCCCTGGATATACAGGTCGAGGAGCTTTGCCGAATCGTGCTCGACATGGCCGACCTCGACCGGCTTTTGCGGAGCGACGACCAACGCACGGCCCTCGCGCTCATACTTCCACAGGTGCATGCGTTGTATGTTGTAGCGGTCATGGCGCGTCTCGATTCCCTCGAGCAGATAGGGGTAGTCGGCATAGCGGGCGCGCGCGGCAGGCATAAACTCGTAGGGCTTTTTCTCGTACGAGCGGTCCTGCGTGACAATGACAACCGCGCGATCGAAGCCCGCCTCCCCCAGCACGTGCTCGATGGGGATCGAATCGGCTACGCCACCGTCGACGTATTTGTGCCCGTCAATCTCGACCGGCGGCGTCACCAGCGGCAGCGACGTCGATGCGCGCACGGCGTCGAGATCGAGCACGGCGCTTTTGACCGGGAGATACGTGGCGGTTCCAAACAGCATGTCCGTCGCGACGGCGTACATCTCGATGGGGCTCGCGTCGAACGTCTCGTTGTCAAAGGGATCCAGGCGGTCCTGGACATCGTTGAAAATAAAGTCGTAACCCACAATAGAGCCCGTGGACGCAAACGATGCGGCGCCCATGAAGCGGCTATCGTTGCAGAAAGCCAGGTTGATGCGGTTGGCACGACCGATCTGGTGCGACTTGTAGTTCACGCCGTTGAGGGCGCCGGCCGATACACCGTAGACAGCCGGAATCTCGACGCCGGCCTCCATGAGAACGTCGAGCACGCCCGCGGTAAACTGCCCGCGAAAACTACCGCCCTCCAGGACGAGCGCGACCTTGCCGGCGTTCTTTGCCTTATCTTCTGCAGTCATATTGACCTCCTGCTGTTTCGTTTTGGCCTTCTTCTACCCAGTTTTGAGATGGAGAGCGCACAGGTTTTGGAGTTGAGGAGGACGGGGCGGCTGGCGGAAAGTACGTCCCGTTCTGAGGGGCGATTCCGGGACGCAGCTTCCGTAGATAAAAGCACGCCCTGCGCAGAGTTCGATTCTCCGCGGTACGGGGATTCGCTGATGCGAGGCAAGGCCAGCTGAAATTCGATAAACATCGCATCCGTTTTGGGTCGAGAGTTTGCGCGGAGAATCCGCGTATTTGCTTCGCAAATCCGCACCGGCT
>OHYF01000423.1_pt1 | contig 22092 bp, 20 predicted proteins | sample 1580111 | NCBI WGS metagenome assembly OHYF01 (sample SAMEA3882530, study PRJEB24775) | human gut metagenome | biome: human-associated habitat; feature: intestine environment; material: feces | place: Netherlands | collected 2009/2010
GTTCCTTTAAATCCTTGACTTTCAAATTCAACTTTGATATCATCTAAATAGAGCATAGGTTTCTCTCCTTCATTGTTTGTCTCTTCAACTACAATTTTGGAGCTTCCTATGCTCTTCTTCAATATTTACTTTTGATTATCCCGCATTTTCGTGATGAGGGAAAAACGCCCACATTTTCTGTGAGCGTTACTGTTGTAATATTAATTTCAGATACAAAATGCGGCATAGAGAGGAACAGTTTTTTTATTATTCTCAAAGCCGAAGTTTTTGGCAGAGAGCTTGATTGCATAATCGGGCTTGTAGGTGTCCATATAGACCTTCAAGCTTTTTGCTCTGGTGTTGTCGGCAGACTTGACCTCAATAGGAATAAGCTGACCGTCACGCTGAATGATAAAATCAATTTCAGCTCCACGCTCGGACTCCCAATAATAGGTGTGGTAGCCGTTAATGGAGAGCTGCACATTGACATAGTTTTCCGCCATACCGCCCTTGAAGTCGTTAATTTCCTCGACCATATAGAGAATGTCATTGGCGGCTAAATCCTTCTTGGCACAAAGCAATCCTAAGTCGGACACATAAATCTTGAACGCATCAATATCACGGTAGTTTTCAAGCGGCTTTTTGATTTGCTCCACCTTGTAGACCTGTGACACGATACCGGACAGGCAGAGCCATTCAATCGCATTTTTAAATTCGGAAGCCCGTCCGCCTTTCTTAATCAGCTTATATTGGAAACGGGTATTCTTCTTTGAGAGCTGAACGGTAATGTTATCGTAGGCAAGTCTGGTTTTCTTGATTTCATTCAAGTTGTTATACTTGCTCATATCATTGAGATAGCTTGCAAGTATCGTGTCCTGCGTATGGCGGACAAGGATATAATCCTTTGTTTCGGCAAACTGCATCACGCACTCCGGCATACCGCCGACCACAAGATACTGACGATAAAGCTGCATTGCGGCATCGTGTAAGGCAGACGGCAGGGGCGTATCGGTTTGGAAGCACTTTTTAATCTGCTCTACCAAATCGTCCTCACCGAGCGCCAACATAAATTCCTCCATATCCATAGGATAAAGCGTTTTCATATCGACCTTTCCTACGGGAAAAGAGAATTTTACTCTGTTGACCGCAACACCGAGCAAGCTGCCTGCGACGATAATGTGATAATCCGGAGCGTTCTCGCAAAAATATTTGAGCGAAGTCAACGCCCTTTCGCAGAGTTGTACCTCGTCAAAGACTATCAGAGTTTTTTCCGTTACGATGGTCTGACCTGCGATATGAGATAAAATAGGTATGAGATAATCGGGGCTGATGTTTTCCTCAAAGGTTTCGTTCAGCTTTAGATTGGTTTCAAAGTTGAAGTATGCCACATTTTCATAGTGAGTACGCCCGAACTCCAGAATGGAATAGGTCTTTCCGACCTGTCTTGCGCCCTGTAAAATAAGGGGCTTGCGGTGAACGCTATCTTTCCACGCTTCCAAGAAGCCCATAATCTTTCTATACATAAGCAGTCCTCCTTAAAGGTACTGACCATAGTATAGCAGATATTCGTGTAAAAATCAATGATATTTCCTTTAATTTTCGCACCAATCAACATGATTATTTTCGTCAACCTCTCACAATGCGACACGAACACCGCAATTGCTGCATTTAATACCTCTCCAAACTTGGTCGTCATCAGCTTGTAAAGCTCGGTATTGCGTGGGAACTTGCTGACAAACAGCACAAGAGAGTTGCCGGCCTTGAGATGCCCCTGCCTGCACCGACATTCGTGATATAGCTGATCTGAAGGTCGGAGATATTAAGGAGCTTGGTTAAGCATGAAGCTTGCGAAATCCACCGTTTTTGTCACTCATTCTTGTAACACGAAGAAAATGAGTTTACAGGAATTTTAGGCATAAAAAAAGAGCCCTATGGCTCAAATGTTAAAAATATTAAATAAGTAATTGTTATTGATTATCTTCAATTTTCTGATACACACTTACTTTTTATGATTTTCAAGAAGGTATCGTTTTATTCACTCCATGCTGGTGTGAGAGGTCGGCTACTCAACTAATGGGTAGCCTCCTACTCGATTAATTTTATTGATTTACTCAAATATTTTATTCTTGCAAACAAATTAACTTTTAAGAAATATATCTATACAATTTGATTATATTTCTTACGAATGTATAAGCAGAATGCATTATAACTAATATTGAAATAACGCTATAAAACAAGTTGTTACCACAATCTGCTATGAATACAAACGATAAAATTCCCACAAACAATAAGAATAGACTCTGTGTTACGCACAATAAAAACTGATTTCTTTTATAATTACTTTTATTCAATATTTTTTTCTCATTAAGCTCAATGTCAGTTATTTCTATTTCATCATTTGATAATACCTGTGGGTAATTATAGAAATCATTTCCACCAATATAATTTTGTTTTCCCATAAAATCAAAATTCACATTCAGGAAAATATTTTCTCTTTCAATCAAATTTTCATCAAAAGTAGCATTAAAATCAAAGGATATAAAGTCGATATAATTGTCCCATGAAGTAATTCTGTAATTATTAATCTTGCCTCCGCTTTCAACCTCCTTTCTATAAAAATAAGGAAAATATGGAAGCAAGTTTTTTAAATTAAAATGAAATTTATTTTTTATTTTCATAGTGTTGTAAATAATAATATTGATTTTATATGTCCCACTTTTGGTAATAGGAATACGCTTTTGATTTTTAAATATATCGATACCATTTACAATAATTTCACATTTGCTATCATTGTATTTGTTAAGATTAACTATTAAGTTTGCCATATTTTAAACCTCTTTTATACTTACTAAATGCGTATAACACCATCAAAATGTTTATCAGTAACAATATCAAGAACTCCCGCAATAAATGCCCCGGTAGATAGAAACATACAAACCGCGTCATATAATTGACTTACTCTTTTACTGTTAAGAACACCCAAAATCTTTCCTATTCCTTTATTGATAATGTCATCTCGAATTAATTTTTTAGAGGTTCTTATAACTTTCATTAATAGCTTATTAAGTAATCTAGTAAATTCAATAAGAATTTTTTGCATTTTGATATTATTTTCTTTATTATATACTTTGCAACTTTTTTTACTCCATATTTTTTGAGGTACGTTTTTACTGGAATTTTTATTGCATGGTATGCTAAGGCAACAGGTGCTGCAAACACATCGATAATCAAATCAATACCAAATGATACCCAACCACTAGATATACCTATGCTATAGCCTTTATTGTCCATATTCATTACCACATTATTCTCACAGTAAGAGAACATATTTGTGCTTAGCGGAGTACCTGACTGGGTATCAGCATATACATCCGCATTCAAAAATCTGCCTGTTAATGGATCGTAGTAGCGACTTTGGAGATAATAGAGTGAAGTTTCGGTATCATAAACATAGCCACGGTAGCGAATCGGGTTTATTTCTCGAATTGTCGGCTCGCCTTTGGTATCTTTTATGTTGCCCCAAGCGTCATAAACATAGCTTGCGACTTCTGTACCTGCGAGGTCAATAATTCTGATTACATCACCCTGCAAGTTCTTCACATAAAAGTACATTGTACCGTTATATGAGAATGATGTTGCGTTGCCGTCTGAATCGTAGCTTAGGAAATACGACAAATCTCCGCCGTCACCTGACGATATTCATCTGTAAGATTTGCCATTTAAATCATAGTAAAAGCAATAGCAAGCGACATTAAACTATCACCCGCCACTGCAAGAACAGCTTGCTCTTTAAGTTAGATAACTATTAACTATGTTAAAAACTCTTTTGCCGATATTTTGTTCACCTTAGTTAAAAAATGTTTCTCTTATTAATAGAAATAATAATAGTTTTTCAATTAATTAAGTATTGCTATTTTTCTATTTATTTGCCTCTGCTTTATGCAAATACAATGAGCAATTATTTGCCACTCGTTTTGTAAATAAGATATTTTTTGGAAAGCCATAATAAAGTAGTCCTGTGCATCCATTTAATAAAAACAGGATTTTAGAATTTCTGAAATAAAAAACAACCGGAGAAATATCACGAGTTGCAATAATACAGGCTGAACCTAAAACATCTTTATCTTTGATCGACAAAAATTCATCAGTACCGGCAATAGACTTTAAGTTCACTATACTATTCTTTTTTAAAATCTTCTTGTTGCGTTTATAATAATAATTATTAAAAATTTCTGGAGAAAGAATATTAACATAGGTTTCATTATAAAGCCATAAAGTCTTAACAAAATATAAAAAACGATTTTCTATGTTTTCAAACTCCTGCTTTTTCATACAATGATCTAAAACTTTTTGATAATACATCTCAACTGTTCGATATTTTTCATTGTCATTTATTGTTTTTGGAAATATATCCAATACTTTAGTTCCCTTATGTTTTAAAAAGAAATCAAATAAACTATCTTTTTCATCATCAAAGGTAATATTCATTTCTTTTAATATTTCTGATGTATTCATCTTATTTTCCCCTTACACTACCATCTTCCCATAAGGTGGCTATTCTTTTGCCCGTTTTATCCAATAATTTCAAATCACTACCGGCATGTTTCGCAACATTTATTGCTATCTTCCATCCACCAGGACCTTGCCGACCACCACCGCTAGGTAGTTTTTTATTAAATTTTTTAAAATTATTTTGAATAAAATCTTGCAAAAATGTTATTGAAAAAACAAGTTTAACATATTAATTACAAAAGACAACAATAAGATTGCAAAGATAATAATCCTTAATACAGAGTAGTCTTTTTTAATTACAAAAACATATACTATATATATTATTAAGCCAAATAAAAATAAAATTTCTAAAAATATTGACATAGGCTTCAATGTGTAACACTCCATTTCAAGTTGTATATTCGTATTGACTTGGCTGTGAATCTTATTCTTACTTTTAACCACCATGTATTAATAATATAGAAATACGCAGTCTTTTTAACTTTCTGATAATTAAATGACATTTTAAAATTTATACTTTTATTTTTTTTGTAATTAGAAATCAATGTTGATGCAATAGCTGAAGCCAATGCAGCTATTCCTGCAGCAACACCTAAAGCCTTAGAAACTACGGGTTCAGGAATGAAACATGCAACAATTCCAACCATTCCATAAGCCATACCAAGATAATTAAAATAATTGGAAATGTCACTCCATGGTAATTTGACTTTTACAACATAGCTGTTATTGGTTCGCTTTACATTTACAGTTATCCTAAATCCATCATAGTCAGCGTAATTAATAGAATCATTCTCACAATAAGCGAACATATTGGTGCTTAAAGGAGAACCTGACATTGTATCACAATAAGCGTCCGCATTCAAAAATCTTCCTACAAAAGGATCGTAATAACGGGATTGGAGATAATAGAGTGAAGTTTCGGTATCAAAAACATAGCCACGGTAGCGAATCGGGTTTATTTCTCGAATTGTCGGCTCACCTTTGGTGTCTTTTATGTTGCCCCAAGAGTCATAGACATAGCTTGCAACTTCTGTACCCGAAAGGTCGATCATTCTTACTACATCATTAAGGCTGTTGCTATTTTCGCTTTAAATTGTATCACAAACAAAAAGCAAATACAACATAATATCTATTGTTTTGGTACATTTTCAGTGACTTATGGGTGGGCTTACCTATGGAAGATTTTTGTATCTGTATTTCATTATGAATCGCAAATTGTAATAGCAAGTTGAAACAATTTTTTAAGAATATCATGTTCATTGGAGTAGATATTTGTAAGTCACCGCAGTAAGGAATGTTGTATCAAATATTTAAGTAGCGTATATTCTATCTAACTGAGTTTCAAACAGCTCCTCAGGCGTGTGATAGTTAAGAATTTTTCTTGGCAGTCCATTGATTACATCTGAAAAGAACAGTATTTCTGCCGTCTTATAATCACTCATGCTCTTTCCTTTAGGAATAAATCGTCTTAACATTTTATTATGACATTCATTAGTTCCTTTTTCACATGATGTGTATGGATGTGTAAAGTACACAGATATTCCGTTATTCTCTATTTTAGATAGATTGGCAAACTCAGAACCATTGTCGCCTGTGATACTTTTAAACACTTTTGACTTCTTATTCCCAAATTGATTCATTAAATTTTGTAAGGCTTCATCAATAGCCAACGAAGAGCGATCCTTCACCTTTATCCACAATGACATTCGTGTTTGTCTTTCGACTATTGTCATTATAGCCGGTTCTGTATCTTTCATTTGCCAAGTACACTGTCTATTTCCCAGTGACCGAATTTTTCTCTTGAATTTACTGTTTCAGGACATTCTTCAATGCTTTTACCCAGTATTCTCCTGTTTTTTCGTGCGTTCGAAGATTTGGTGTTTCTTTTCAGCTTTTCCGGTAAATCTATGTTTTGGATTGGCAGTGATCCTAAATCCACATAGTTGTAAAGAGTTTTGGTGCATACCATTTCATCAGAAGAAAACAGATTGTTTTCTTTGGCATATCCTACACTGGCATCTAACGACCAACCTTTTTTGGTAAACATTTCGACTACATAATTGAGAAATTCAACACATTCAAGGCAACGGTAGTTTCTTTTACTGTTTACTCTCTTGTCTTCGTATTTCTGTTCAGCTATATCAGGCTTATACCTTTTGATTTTGCCGTTATACAAATACACAGTTCCACACTGTACCTCTTTATTGATTGTGTTGTACGGACGATGAAGTTCTTTGGCTATTTTGTAAATCGACCAATGGTCTATGTGTGTGTTAAAATGATGTGAACCAATAAAAAAGAGAAGTAGCTTCAAAAATATGGTATAATGAATTTACCACAAAGCCTATACCAGAAAGGAAGTTACTTCTCATGGACATTGTAGCACAAGAAGCAAGGAAAAGGCAAGCAGTAGGACGACTTTTTCTTCACCTTGATTCGCTATCTTTCTATTCCTTCTGTCCGTTCTCCATCCCACAAAAAATCGTGATGAACCAAAAGAAAAGCGATAATATAATATTGTAAAAAATACAAACGGGTTGTTATTATGGATATAGTTTCTCGCGGAGATATTTATATAAAAGGAACTGCCGTATAATTGCAGTAATTTTGGAGCTGTGAAGAAACGAAGTTTAAGACTTCATTCTTCACAGCTCCTTTAATCTTTGTAAAAAATAAGGCAATTGTTTAAAAAGGGGCATACTTCCCCTTCCCCAAAACAGCGTAATAGCGTAATGTTGAAAACTCAAGCAGCTTTTTGCATTCTGATTTGTTTTGTGTAAAATTTGTGGAGATTAAAACCGATTGAAACCAAATAAATCTCTAATATGACCCATTCGCACTAACCTTTTGTATCAAATGTAGTCAAAAACTAATATCGGATCAGAAGTATTTATTATTTCTGAAATAAACACCGGCCTGATCATTGTTACTTGACGCTCAGGCTGATTTTTTTACTTATTATGTTTTAATGCGTATCCTCAATGCAGTACACAAAGTTTGTTAGGTTCATATTATCGTCAAAGGTGAAAGTTACATATCCGTCTTTCCGCTTATAGGTAACATCGCCGTGGGTTATGTTATTGTACATTGGCTCGCCGAGTTCGGCATAGACATCGTCATAGGTGCTGTTGCCGTTTATTTCGCCAAAACTGATATTTGAATTAGCAAGGTTTCCTGACGAGTAATCAACCGTAATGCTGTAAATTTTATTTGTTTCGGCGGTGACCATAACATTCATACCGCTGTAGTAATGAATATACCACTTGTCCGACGCTAAAAACGGATCTGAAATTTCTTCGCCAAAGGCATTCTTCACCTCGTCAAAATCAGCGTTCAAAAAATTATTGCTCTCTACATTAAGCATTGAACTTTCGGATTTTTTAAGATAAAACTTTCCGCCTATATCCCACATTGACCCGCTGTTTTGATTTGTGATCGTGTTTTTAATATAGATTTCACCGTCGGAAAACTTGATTTTACCCGTACCGCTGTTCTGCCAGCCGTCATCATCAAACGAAAAAGTTCCTATTCCGTCAATTACCTTTGTTGTAACATTGCTTATTCTCGCAATTCGGTTTTGCGGTGCAGACGAGGTCTTTGTAAAAGTAAATCTCACAACATCATCTTTGACGGAAATAATATCAAGAATATTGCCGCCGTTTTGAGTTGCGGTTGAAATATCGCTGTCTTTATCGCACCATATTCCGACATATTTTGAATAATCCGAGGTTTTATTTTCAGCCGTTGTCGTGACCGCAGTTGTCGGAAGAGTTGTTGCATGTGTGGTAACATTATCCGATTTGCCGCCAAAAATCGTGCTGTTCAAAATTATAATCACCGCAATTACAACGAGCAAAACTATTGCCGCTGCAACGGCAATAATAATCGGCTTTTTCTTTTTCACCTTAATTTCTCCGCCTGTTGTAACATCAATCAGCTTTGTCATACAGTACGGACAAAATGTCGATTCAATCGGAAGTTCCTTGCCGCAATTCCTGCAAAACTTCGTATCCTTACCCATAATGCCTCACCTCTTTTATATATTTTAAAACAAAAAGCAACGCAATGCAATACGCACTGCGTTGGTTTTTGAATTTCATGTACTACTCGGTATAATTTTTCTCATAATCTCTTATAAAATTGACATTATACTTTTCAACATCATTGAGCATATCTTCGGTGAAATCCTCGGGTTCAATCGTTCCCACATACCACCATTTATCGTCAAAATAATCTTGTATGTAGTCCGTATTGAACCTTCGTCCCTCTCTGGCATAAATCTCATTTCGTGCGAGTTCAAGCTCATCAGCATCAAGTCCTGCCAAATCGGAATTTGTAAGCTTCCGTGTGCCACTGTCAGGCAATATGTAATCATCGTCATCGTAATAATCATCATAATCATCGTCAGCATCACTTGGGCCGTCATCAATGCTTTCCGGTTCAGTTGTATTTTGAATGGTCGTTGATGGTTCGGTAACAGCTTGAAAAATTGAAGATGTACCTTTATCTATGCCGTGTCTTTCGATAAAATCAGAATCAGTAACAAAAAAATTCAATGCAATTTGATTAGCATTACCATTACAAAGCATCGTATATCCATTATAGTATAAGCAAGGAATTAATTTATTATCTTCATCTAACATTTCAGAAATAAAATATTTGGCAACTTTTTCACAGGAATTATAACTTTTATAATCAGATAAGGCATACAACCATGATGCCAATCTTCCTACTGTCTGTTTCTTCTTATAAACATCATCGGTTGTTATATCATTAAGCAAAGAGGAAACAAAAGTTAATGAATATGCAACAACATTATTTTCATCATCCAAGAACAAAATTGTTCCTGTTTTACCATTGAAATCAACTTGCATATATTGAGAAACTTTTTTGCCAAGCAACAAATAATCCTGTTGGTACTTAAAATCGTCAAATTCTACACCTATGCCCAAATCGCCCATAGAACCTACATCATCAAAGGCACTCATAAACTTATCTACTGTTTCTTCATTAAATTTATTATCGAAGTAATAGTATCCTTTGCCGTCGATACTGTTATCAACAGTTGTCGGTTCGGTCAAACTGCTTTTTGTTTTTGTATTCGTATTTGAAGAACTGCTGCTATGCGGCACAAGCAAAACCAACGCAAGTATTCCTGCAAACACAAGTACAAAAGCACCGAACAATATGCCTGCAATTTTCCATTGCTTTTTCAGCTTTTCTTTTTGCTCGTCTTTTGGTTCATTCAGGCTGACTGTTTCGGCTGTTTCGGAATCTTCAACAGCCGAGCAGTCTTCACCGCAGTTTTCACAATATCTGTCATTTTCATTTAGCAGAAATCCGCATTTTGGACAACGCCTCATTTTTAACCCTCCAATGTCAAAAAATTATCTGAAAACTTTTCCGTTTTGCTTTGCACCGCAACTTGGACAAAAGCTTGCATCATCACTTAATTCTGCTCCGCAGTTTTCGCAAAATCTCTGACTGCTTGTGTTGTCAATACCGATGTCTGCGTTTTCAGCCTTTGTATTTCCGCACGCACAGGTTTCGGTGTAATCGGAATTAATACTTCCGCATTTTTTACATTGCCATTCGTTTTCAGCAACATCAACAGGCTCGCCTTTTGACAACTGATACTCAAGCAATTTGGCAGTAGCTTTTGTATGCTGGGTAATACTTGCCAACGCACCTATAAGTAACGCAACAACATGATAAATGCAATACTCAATAAAAGCACGGATTGCGGCGTCAACAAGATTCATAAAGAATGTGCCGAAATTAAATTTATATTTCACTTCGCCGTAATATGATGTACCATCAGGTTCAAAACCTGCAATAATTGAAGTAATAATTCCTATTATAATCAAAATTACAAAAAGAATCATACCAAGAGTTTCTACACCGGAACACCAACTCCAAAGTTCACTTATCACTTTGTCAGTTTTTACACTGTCTTCAACTGACACCGGACTTTTGTGTTTTGATGTTTCTTTAAACATATTTGCCATTACTCTTCCCCCTTAAATTAACACCAATTGTTATTCAAATCTGAAAGTGTTCTTGATTGAAAGTTCCATATTTTTCAATGAATACTGATACTTTTGACTGGCTGTTTTATCAAGAACATTTCCGACATCGGCTCCCATTGGGTACTGGTATACAATTTTGGTACTATTTATTTTGCCTAAGTAATACTCTTTTGTTTCTTTGCGTCGACCTGAAAATGTTACCCACATCAATGTACCACTGCCGTATTTGTTTTTATTATACTTGTCAACAAATACCACGCAATCGTCGCCATACACAACTGTGCAACTATCAGGAACGACTACTGAAAAATCACAAACTCTTACCCTGTAAGAATTTACATAAAGATGTTTTCTCTCGCCATTGATAACAGTCACCTTACAGGTGGCTTTTTTGCCGTTTGCGGTTGTTGCGGTAATTGTAGTTGCACCTGCACCTTTGGCGGTAACTTTTCCACCTGACACGGTTGCAACATTTTTGTTGCTTGATGACCATGTTACTGTGCTTGTTGAACCCGCTGAAAGTGTGTACTTGAGCGTAACGCTTTCCTTTTTGCCGATATAGGCTGATGTCTTGTTCAGCTTAATTGACTTTGGCGGATTGTAAACATACTTTTTTGACCAACCCTTTGAGTTATATCCGCTGACGGTTTTGCCGTTCCTGTCAATACAGCGGATTGTATAGGTTTCGGTTCTGCCGGATTTTACGGCACTGTCGGTATAGGTCGTAGCGGTTGTATCTTTGATTCTCTTCCAACCCGAAGAAGTTTTGCGATAAAGTCGATAGCCGTAAGCACCTGTAACTTTGTTCCAACTAAGTTTAATACCTCCCGATGTGTTGTCAAGCTTTGAAATTGTCGGTGCAACTGGCGTGTATTTTCTCGACCAACCCTTTGAATAAAAACCGCTGACGGTTTTGCCGTTCCTGTCAATACAGCGGATTGTATAGGTTTCGGTTCTGCCGGATTTTACGGCACTGTCGGTATAGGTCGTAGCGGTTGTATCTTTGATTCTCTTCCAACCCGAAGAAGTTTTGCGATAAAGTCGATAGCCGTAAGCACCTGTAACTTTGTTCCAACTAAGTTTAATACCTCCCGATGTGTTGTCAAGCTTTGAAATTGTCGGTGCAACTGGCGTGTATTTTTTCGACCAACCCTTTGAATAAAAACCGCTGACGGTGTTGCCGTTCTTGTCAATACAACGGATTGTGTAGGTTTCGGTTCTGTTAGGACTTACTCCCGAATCGGTGAACGATGTGGCAGTTGTGTCCTTAAATCTCTTCCAACCGCCTGATGATGTTTTATAGTAAAGTCTGTAACCGTAAACACCTGCGATTTTGTTCCAAGTCAGTTTAATACCGTTTGATATGTTTTCAAGTTTTGAAATTGTCGGTGCAACAGGAACATATTTAATTGACCAACCGTTTGAGTTAAAACCGCTGATTGTGTTGCCGTCTTTGTCAAGGCAACGGATTGTATAAGTTTCGGTTTTGTTTGGTACTACACTTGAATCGGTAAAGCTTGTTGCTGTTGTATCCTTAAATCTTTTCCAGCCGCCCGAGGCAGGTCTGTAATAAAGTCTGTAGCCGTAAGCACCGTTGACCTTGTTCCATTGTAATTTTACACCGCCTGTTGTATTTTTAAGGCTTGTAATCTGCGGTGTTGAAAGGTTTACTTTATATTTTTCAAATTTAAAGCCGTTATTATTTGCATATCTTTGAGCGCAAGAATTTATATCGCCGACAATAATAAAATCAGGAATCTTGTAGTTGTTGTCATTTTTGCCGTAATAACCAAGGCTGTAATCACACAGGTATGTATCGCTTGAGGGAATTCTGACTTTCTTTAAATTCAAGCAATTGTAGAAAGCGTAATCGCTAATCTGTTTAAGACCGCTGTTCAGCTTTACAGATGACAGATTGGTGCAATCTATAAATGCCTTGCTCCAGATATATTGTAAGCCTGCAGGAAATTCAATGCTTTTCAAAGAACTGCATTCTGAAAAAGCATATGAGTCAATATGTATTAAGTTTTTTCCGAATCTGATATTTTTCAGGTTTGTACAATCAGCGAAGCTGTTTGCTCCGATTTCTGAAATATTATCAGGCAAATCGACACTTTCAAGACTGCTGCAACCAGAAAATACGCCGTCATTAACATAATTTAATTTTGAAGAGAGAGTTATGTTTTTTATCGCTTTACAACCTTCAAATGCATCTTTCCCAACGGAAGAAACACTTTCGGGCAAATCAACTTTTTCAACAGACGAACAGTTTGCAAATGCACTTTCACCTATTGTATTGAGTAAATCATTAAATGTTACATTCTTTACAGAAGAACATTCCTCAAATGCGTTGTTTCCGATTTCTCTCAGATTTTTGTTAAAACTCAAATTTTCAATTGAAGAACAGCCTTTAAATGCCGAATCAGCGATTGTATTAAGATTCTCGGAAAAAGTCACACTTTTAATATTATAGCAATTTTCAAACGCAGATTTACCGACAGACATCATACTGTCGGGTAAAGTAATGCTCTTCAACCCTGTACAGTTTTTAAAGCATTCGTTCGGAAGAACCAGTAAACCGTTTTCAAAGGTCACATTTTCAAGGTATTTATATCCTGAAAAAGCTCTATCGGGCAACGATTCAACCGTTGAACCAATAACAATATTAGTCAATGAAGGTAAACTAAGATACCTTACCAAAGATATATCTTTTGCTTTGAAATAAATGTTTTTAAGATTTACACAACCCTCAAATGGTTTATCACTAGAATTACCAGTATAACTGTAGCGATCGTAAAATCTTTCAATTTGTTCAGGTATAGTCAAAGATTCAAGATTTTTACAATTGTAGAACATTCCATTGGTAATTACAGTTATACCTTTTCCCAAATCAACATCGGTAAGTGAAATACATCCTGAGAAAAGAGAATCTTCAACATATGTAACTGTGTCGGGAATAATAATTCCTTTCAGTTTTTTATTGTTTTTAAATGCTTGTGTGTTTATTCCTGTTATAGTATAACCGTTAATTTTTGACGGAATTTTGACATATTCGCTATTGCCTGTATATCCATAAATATTTGCGAGGGTACTGCCGTAATTATAAGAATATTTAAAATCATTCGGATCTGAATCGTATGTTGCGGCACTTGCCGTAACGGGTACGCAGAGAGCTGCTGAAATTACTATCAGTACAGAGAGAATAACAGACAGACTGTTTTTTAACTTAATTTTACATTTTAGCATAGTTTTTCCTCCTAAAAATTTTATTTATTACAGACTTCAAAGATGATGTCTGTCAAAGTTCATAAAAAATTTATCTGTTGTAAAATAAGTTTATCACAAATAATGCTACAAGTCAATAATAAATGCTTGCAGTAAATTTATTTTTTTGTTCAAAAAGTTTAAAATAAACTATATATAGGATTCTGAGGTTTTACTTATGAACAAAAACATTGATTATACGGCACTCGGCAAAAGGATAAAAAATAAGAGGATTGAAAAGGGTTTTACGCAGGAACAGCTTGGCGAATTATGCGAACTTTCTGCGGCACATATCGGTCACATTGAGCGTGGAACAAGAATACTTTCCGTTGATGTTCTTTTCCGCATTTCTCAGGCACTTGACACAAGCATTGACTGGCTTGTATTTGATTCAGTCGAAAACAAACATATGTTTAACGAAATTAACAGCGTGCTTAAAAACACCGACAAAACCAAAGTAACCACATTTCTAAACACGGTAAGAGTTCTTGCCGATAACATTGACAAGTTGTAAACCGTTTGTTAAAAATCTACAAAATAATTACCGCCATTGATTAAACTCTAATTAAAGTATAATCAAAGACGGTATTTTTGTCCTGTGCTGTCAGCACAGTTTTATTCTGTTTTAAAGATTTCTTTTCAGTTCTTTCACATTTTGATAGCGGTTGTCAGGAATTGTTTGGGTGCATTTTACAATCATCCTTTTCAACCTACCGTTATAAAGGCGAATTTCAGGCGGCTGACCCGTGAGCATCACATTCATCAAAACACCTATTGCGTAAATATCCGTTCGTTCATCGGTTTGATTTATTCCGTACTGTTCGGGTGCGGCATATCCCATTGTACCAATAGACTGTGTGTCTTTCGACTGATAGGGCTTGTACAGCCTTGCCGCATCAAAATCAATCAGCTTAACATTACCGTTGCTGTCAATCATCACATTTTCAGGCTTAATATCCTTGTGTATAATTTGGTGCGAATGTAACAAATCAAGTGCGTCACAAAGAGATGCAACCACTTTTCTTACACCTGACGGAGAGTATAATCCCGTTTGCAGATAATCTGCCACGGTCTGACCGTCAACATATTCTTCAAGAACGGTGACTCCCGTTTCGGTTTTGACAACATCGTAAACATTTGCAATATTTGGGTGTGAAAGCGTTCTAAGTGCAAAGTAAACCTCTCCCGAACTTTTTAATGTGCGTTTTACAATCAGTTTGCCGAGTTCCTTATGCCTGAAAACACAAATTTCCGTTTTATCTGTCCGTTTAAGCAGTCGCACAAACTGATATTGTTCCTTAATCACCGTATCAATCCAATTATTTTCCATAACATTTCCTCACAATATTGACAAGCACATAACAAAAATATTAGTATAATTATACTTGCCGTGCTTGGAATATAAATTGATATAATAAGCACTTTGCAAAATTATAAGTCTAATCGTACTTGCTGTGCTTATTCTATCATAAATCATGAAATGAGTTATGATAGAATCACCCATCGAGAATTTTGCAGGGCAAAATTTGAGGGGAATATAAATTGATATAATAAGCACTTTGCAAAATTATAAGTCTAATCGTACTTGCCGTGCTTATTATATCATGTTAAAATAGTTTTGGAAACTTACAAAACTTTAATTTAAGGGGTTTTTGATTATGATAGGCAAAACCACAACTCAACTTTTAAAAGAACTTGAAAATTTCAACACATTTGAAGAATACGAAAACGCAAACAGGGATTCAATGATAAGCAAAAATCTCTCGGAATACCTTACCGACCTTTTGAACGAAAGGAATCTTACAAAAGCGGAGGTCATTCGTAAAGCCGAACTCAGCGACGGCTATGCTTATCAGATTTTTTCAGGCTTGAAAACTGCCCCGAAAAGGGATAAACTAATTTGCCTTTCAATAGGAATGGGTCTGTCGGTAAATGAAACCAATAGCGTCCTTAAAATTGCAGGGCTCTCTCCTCTCTATCCAAAAATCAAGCGTGACAGCATTATAATCATCAATATGAATAATAACAAAAGCGTTGTAGAAATCAACGAGGCTCTCTATAACGAGGGCGAAGATACTTTGAATTAACAATGGAGGTACATTCAAAATTGTCTATATAGGATGCGAAAACAAAATATGGCGGGATATTCAGATTTCTTCAAATTCGACAATGGCTGTGTTGGGCTATGCTGTGCTTTCGTCATTCAGCACCTGTGCATATCACCTTTTCATGATGACATACAAAGGCACAGATTACGAGTTGGACGACGAAGAATTTCAGACAAAACCAAAGCTTATGTCAGAAACGAAACTCGGCAAATTAAAACTTGAAATTGGCGATAAAATTCATATGATTTATGATTTTGGCGAGGAACAGGAGTTTGAAATAACTCTGCTGTCTGATGAAGAAATGCCAAAAGGCAGCGGACGATCCTATCCAAAGGTTTCTGACGGAGCAGGCAGAGGAATCATTGACGATATGTCGGCAGATGAGTTGCTCAAACTTATCAAGAAAATTGACAAAACCGGCAAGAGCGATTTCACCTACGCTCATAGAGGAGAAGATCTCCCATGGGATTACCATGACTATCAAATCGACATTGACAATGCCCTACTCAAAGGCGAAATAGCAAGAATCAAATACGCCTACGAAAATCCCGAAGATTATTAAAAGGCAATACACACAGCTCTTTTCAATTTTTGTAAAGAAATAAGGCAATTGTTTAAAAAAGGGTACACTTTCCTTTGTCCATAAAGCCAGATAAGATTGTTTTTAGCATGTTGTATTGTTCACAAATTTATTATACCGCAAAAGGCACATAACCGAAAATAATAACGGTTATGTGCCTTCTTATTTATTTAACATTTATCTTGTGATGTTGTCATTATACAACACCACTGTCATTATTTGTATGCACAATTTTAAGAATTTTATAAGTACAGTTCACATTTGCAAAATAACGGCTGTGCAAAAATAAGCACAGCCGTCTTTGTTTATCTCATATGATATTTAAAATTCAGTAATCCCCTTAACAACGAATTTCTGAATAAGTGTCGCATCAACAACGGTAATTGCACCGTCTTTGTTTACATCTGCTACATTTAATGTTTCGTCATCAAGTGTTGTCTGACCAACAATATATTTTTGAAGAATGGTAGAGTCAACAATAGTAATTTCACCATCACCATTAACATCACCAAGTAAAGTTTCTTTGTTTGGTTCAAAATTAAAAGTAACATTGAATCCTTCATCAGATGAATCAAATGCACCAATTTGAAGTACATATGTTTCTCTTGCATTTACATTATAGCTGATACGGAAATTTCTATCTTCCTCATTATCATCATTGTATGCAAGTTCCGTCATATCAGAATCATATAATCCTCCACAAGTATCTCTTGAACCAGTCGAATAAAATGTGAGAGAACCACTCTGACTCGGTGTGAATTTAAAATTTTTGCGTACACCAGTATCTTCAATTATCACATTTTGGGTCTCATTACCGCTAATACTCGGTAAATTTTCAAGACTAATTGCACCACAGATTTTACATACACCATCAATATATTCATGGTTACCAGTTGGTTCAATATAATCATCCGTATAACTGTAACCGCAATTTTTGCAAGTATAATCGGTATAACCCCTCTCACCGCAGGTCGGTGGATATACAGTCATTTCTAAATCATGTTTGCCCGTTGCAGGAATTATATCACCCTTTTTCAAAAAAGCCTCACAATTATTGCAAATCAGGTCACCTGCGTAACCTTCTTCTCCGCATGTGGGAGACTTTTCATTTTCAAATCTTGTTGATGAATGTAAACATTCGTCATAATACGGAACAATATTAGAAAGAGAAAATCCGAACCATTTAGAATCTACATACGAAACCAGTCGAATTTTAACAGTGTCGCCAAGTACTGTAATTTTTTTGCCTGCAAGCTCTGTTCCGCTGTATTTACCTATTTCTTCGCCATTTTTATCGTAAAGATATATGTAATCACAATTTGCTTCTGTTTCTGTAGAATCCGAAAAAACAACTGCAATTCTTGTAGCATTCTTCTTATAAATTGTCCAAGATTCATCAGAATCACCATTATATGGATGTGCTGATTCAACACAATCCTCCTCAGACTTGCCACATCTTTCACAAATACCGCTTACAACATTATGACCCAAAGGATCTGTATAATTTATTTTAACTCCATCGCTGCATTCAGAACAAGAATATAAATCATAACCTTTATCAACACAAGTCGGTGCTTTTTTTTCAACTAATTTAACATCATAATGTATTACAGATTCGACCAAATTAGTATTGCCATCACCAAAATCAATCGAATCCCACTGACTTTTACTACCTTTAAATAAAACATTTGATAAGTTATAGTCACCGTCAAAAGCTAAGTTACCAATTTCTTTAACGCTTTGAGGTATAATTATAGTGGTGAGATTTTCACAATAAGCAAATGTATAGTCTTTAATAAATTTAATACCATCCGGAATTTCCACTTTTTCTAGGTTTGAACAACCTAAAAATGCTTCTACGCCTATATTCACAACACTATTTGGTATGCTAATATTTTTAAGATTAAAACAACTTCTAAATGCACTGTCGCCAATACTTATAACACTGTTAGGAATAACCACATTTGTAATTGTGTCACAATTCTCAAAAGCATAATCACAAATTTTAGTAATACCTTTTGGAATAGTAATATCTGTAGCTAATTCTCCATCAATGTAAATTTTTCTGGCATAAAATATGGGATTGGAAAATTCATCTTCAAATTTAATCTTGCACCAATCTTCAATATTGGTTGCATATACTTCATCAAGATTAGTACAATCAGAAAAAGCATCCTCGCCAATACTTCTGATACTGCTTGGGAAAGATATGCTTTTAAGACTTGAATAACCATAAAAGGCATACTTTCCTATACTTTTTACACCATCAGGAATAGTAACATCCGTTACCAATTTGTTGTCAACATATAAGTCTGCACCTCTTCTTAACGGATTTGCATCAGGATAAGAAAAATCAATTTTACACCAATCTTCAATACTGCTCACATAAACCTTTTTTAAACCATCACACTCCAAAAAAGCATCTTCACCAATGCTCTGAATAGTACTTGGAATTGTGATGCTTGCCAAGTCGGAGCGCCCTGAAAATGCATACATACTAATAGCTGTAACAACAAAACCATCAATAGAGTTTGGAATTACAACATCACTGTCAGAGCCACGATACCCTTGAATAACAGCCTCAGTGCGGTTATTTTCTTCATTGAAATAAGTATAATAAGTAAAATCATTATACTCTTTTTCTTCACTGTCAGATTATGTGTCATCAGCCGACTGTACTGCAGCACTTGTTGTGGTTTCGTTGGTATCAGCTGTTCCGGCTGCATTAACAGCAAGAGGCATAGCTGTAAACATACCTGATACCATCAACACAGACAACATTGCTGATATAACCTTGTTTGATTTTCTCATGAATATTCCTCCTAAAATAAATTTTTGCAATTATCCGTACTGTGTTAAGTTAAACATTTGTTTACACCTTACTATATAAAAATCAAAAGCCTAATATATAAAACATATATAGATAAATTACAATTTAATACTACCATATTTTACAGCATTATACAACACTTGATTAAAGTTTTTCATTTAATTTTGCAGAGAAATAACAAAAAATATATCTGATACATCAAGAATTAAATCACTTGCTAATACTGAAGATTTTTATATAGTTAATTACCTGTCAAACAGCTTAAATCCCATAATAACTACACCAAGCACTACGAGGACGATACCTGTGGCACGGTTCAGGGTTTTGGGATTGGCTTTATTGGCAAAGACGGCGGCAATTCTCGCCCATATAAGGGTGAACACTATGCAGAGAATGAACACGAACCAATCGGGTGTACCGCCAATCATAAAGTGCGAAGCTGCGCCTGTCAGGGCGGTGAATGTCATAATGAATACGCTTGTGCCGACAGCGGTTTTTAACTCATAATTCAGCACGGTCGTCAAAATCAAAAGCATCATCATTCCTCCGCCCGCACCTATAAATCCGCAGATAAAGCCGATTAACATTCCGCAGATTACAGACTGGATTGCCCTCTTTTTTGCCGACACACCGAGCATAGCTTCTTTAGTTGTCATAACGGGACGGATGATAAATTTTATGCCGAGCAAAAATGTCATAAACACGGAAAATCCGCCCATTGTAGCTGATGGAACAATGCTTGCAACATAACTGCCGACAATCGTAAACGCAAGCACACTCGCCATCATAATCAAGCCGTTTCTGACATCGAGATTTTTATTTTTATGGTATGTATAAGCCGAAACTGCACTCGCCAGAACATCGGACGAAAGTGCGATTCCGACTGCCATATACGGATCCATATTAAGAAAAGTTATGAGCATCGGACTTATTACAGCCGCCGCACTCATTCCTGCAAAACCTGTTCCGAGACCTGCGCCCATTCCTGCAAAAAATGTAACTAAAATTGTAATAAATATATCCATTTAATTTCCCCTCTAGAATAATATAACTAAATTAAGATTATTTTAATTTTGCCGTTTCATAAACAAAAGCCGTGAAATCAGCATTATTACCGCAGTTCCGACAAGTATCTGCAACGGGTACAAAAGTACGCTTTCACTCGGAATAATCATACTCAAAATTGTCAATGCTCCGGCAGGCGGAATGTACATTTTTGTAAAGTGAACAATTACAAGCATTATTGCCGTGGCTATCAATGCGGCAACTGTCAACGGCAATCCGAGAGTCATATTCAGCACATATCTTGAAACCGCCCCGACAAATGCACAGACTGTTATCACCAAAACCGCCTTTACCGGCTTGTTGCGAGCCTTATTTTTCGCACGGGAAAATTCCGTAAACGCCACAAGCAACGGCGGTGCAATTGCAAATTTAAAGCCCGACCAAATTGCGAAGAATCCCACAACGGCAACACAGATTATTCTTACGGCTGTGTCAATCACATCGCTCTTTGCATGCAGGTTTACCGACTGAAAATCCTCTTTATCTCTTATTTTAACTTTCAAAAGAAATCTGCGAAATAATACAACCGCAACCGTCAGCAAAAATGCGGCAATCGGGTATATAAAGCTCTCGGTCTGCATCATAACGGGCAACACAATTGCCGAAATCATCGGTGCAAATGTTGTTCCCGAAAGCATAAAGAGAATTTGTGCAAATACAAATGCAATCAATATTTCAAGATAAAGCCCGACTTTTATGTATCGGACTGTCAGCACACCCGCAACAGCGCAAATTGCAATTAACGCAATCATTCGGCTGTCATTGACTTTCCAGCCTTGCTTTTGTGTAACCATATAGCCAATTGCAAGTGCCGTTATTTCAGGAAAGATTATCTCCCCCTCATCCAATATTTCCGCAACAAAAGTCATTATACCGACAAGTATAAGCGTTAATACATACGGTAATGCGTTTTTAAGTGCTTTTGTCAAATTCAGTTTCCTCATTTTTTATATTTCTGCCCACTTTTCATTTCAAACTAACAGCACTATTGTATCATAAATCTGTCAACATTAACAGAAAATTTATTCACAGGATTTTCGCTTTCTGAGTTGTAAATAGATGTGACCCACACAGTTATTCTGATTGATTCAAATCCGATAGCAAAACCGTTTTCTTTTGTTGAAGCATACTTACCGTTTTTATTCTTTATACAGCCGTCAAAGCTGTTTGTCATCAAAATAAAAATACGGCACAGAGGATTTCCTGCCTACTGTGCCGTATTTGATGCGGTTTTATTACGGATTGTTAATTATTACTTATCTTTAATTTTTGCAGAATGCTTTTTGAGCTTATCAAATGCTGTTACTCCTTTCATAACGCCGCCGCTGATGAACAGCAATGCAATCCACAAAATAAGGTTGCTGTTGTCGCCTGTCTGAGGGGACTTTAAATCATCAGGCAGCTTAGCCGTTACGGTATCAGTCTTTTTGATTTCTTTGGTCGCTGCTTCGTCGCTGTAATACTTGTTGCAGGCCTCGCAATACCAATATTCAACATTGCCCTCGGCATCCTTAGTCGCAGTCTTTGCTTCTATGTGTCTGAGGTCGGCATGACTTGCTCCGTCAATCTCGCCGTACGGCTCATTGCATATCTCGCATACAGCTTTTTCGGTGCAGGTAGCTTTTCCGCCGGAGTGGTTGGTAATCCCCTTGCCACAGTAGTCACAGATATGGTTTTTGTCCTTATCTTCATGCTCAGAGATTATCTTCTCGCAGTAGTCACAGA
>OHYF01000425.1_pt1 | contig 22047 bp, 23 predicted proteins | sample 1580111 | NCBI WGS metagenome assembly OHYF01 (sample SAMEA3882530, study PRJEB24775) | human gut metagenome | biome: human-associated habitat; feature: intestine environment; material: feces | place: Netherlands | collected 2009/2010
ATCCGAGCCGTGTACAAGACCGGAGTGTTGCAGCCTTGCGAGGTGGAAAGACGCATCAGGCTGCCCAATGGTTATTATGCGGATGTGTATGCCTTGCCTATGGTCGTGGCACTCGCTTTCCGTATCAATACGCCAAATGCCGCAAGGGTACGCAATACCCTGCTCAAAAGGCTGTGCTTGCGAAAAGAAAGACAAATGCTGTGGCTTTCGTTAGGCAGCAGTACAGCGTGTAAATGTTAGCGGGTGCAGTTGCGTGTCAATACGCCCGTGCATTCACACAACCCAAGTCTGCCCGAAGAAGTATCATTTTCCGCTTCTTCGGGCTTTTTCTTTTCGTCTTTGGATGGCTGATATTGCCCGTTCCGCCGCATTTTCTTATCGGTCAGTTTCTTTTGCGCCGTTTCGCATAGTTTTACTTATCAATGTTTTAGCCGTCCTGCCGTAGCTTTGCAACCATGTTTAATCCGCTTGCCGACAAGGTGTCGGCGGCACTAAAACCAAGTAAAGCCAATGACAGAAAAAGAAGAATTCATCCGAGTAGGCACAACGCTCTACAAGATTGTGAACCAGCCCCGTATTGACGGCGGCTATGTGAGGAAGCGCATCGCATGGAACTCTGAGACCTTGCGGCAGGACTACGGCAAGGACTATATGGCTGGCATCCCGAAGTATGACGGCTTCTGCACCGTACCCGACCATGTGGGATACAAGCCCGTAGTCGGCAAGTTCCTCAACCTCTACGAGCCGATAAGCCATGTTCCCGTGCAGGGCGACTTCCCCTGCATCCGCTCGCTGGCGGAACACATCTTCGGCGAACAGTACGAGTTGGGCATGGACTATTTGCAGTTGCTCTACCTTTACCCCGTACAGAAGCTGCCCATCCTGTTGCTCGTGTCCGAAGAGAGGAACACGGGCAAGAGTACGTTCCTGAATTTCCTGAAAGCCGTGTTCCAAAACAACGTGACGTTCAACACCAACGAGGACTTCCGCAGCCAGTTCAATTCCGACTGGGCGGGCAAGCTGCTCATCATGGTGGACGAGGTGCTGCTCAACCGCCGTGAGGACAGCGAGCGGTTGAAGAACCTCAGCACCACACTATCCTACAAGGTGGAGGCGAAAGGCAAGGACCGTGACGAGATAGGATTTTTCGCCAAGTTCGTGCTTTGCTCCAACAACGAGCACCTGCCCGTCATCATTGACGCAGGAGAGACACGCTATTGGGTGCGGAAGATTGTGCCGTTACGAAGTGACGATACCGACTTCCTGCAAAAACTGAAAGCGGAGATACCCGCTTTTCTCCATTTCCTGCAACACAGGCAGCTATCCACCGAAAAGGAAAGTCGTATGTGGTTCAACCCGAAGCGGCTGGAAACGGATGCACTGCGGAAGATTATCCGAAGCAACCGCAACCGTTTGGAGATAGAGATGGCGGAACTGCTGCTCGACATCATGGCAAGCGTGGGCGTCAGTTCTGTTTCTTTTTGCCTCAATGACATTATCCCGTTGCTCGTCTGCTCGCAAGTAAAGGTGGAGAAGTCGCAGGTTCGGAAAGTGGTGCAGGAATGCTGGAAGCTGGCTCCTGCATCCAATTCGCTTTCCTACACGACCTACCAATATGACTACAACCGTGAATGCCGTTACTCGCCCGTCAGGAGGATTGGACGCTACTATACGGTAAGCAAGGAACAGTTAGAAACACTCTGATATTTTGATGAAATGATGAAAGCATATATAAACATAAAGAATGACAGCGACTTACATTCTCATCAAACGCTCAACAAAAGGATTGGGCTGATGAAAAGAGAAAACGGACGCAGCCCCACACATCACTTTTCTTTTGGCGAGCGGTTTGATGAAACGCTGATGAAGTGTTATTGCATTAGCTGTCAGCATATTATACTACCTAATCATCAATTCATCGGAATTTCACCCTTCATCAAGTCTGCCGGGGAAGCAACAGAGGTGAATATCGCCATCCGCAGACAGGTCGGACGGACTTCCAGTCTGCCGACAGACAAGGGAAAGCCGATGTCGCTGGCGAAAAGAAAAAGGCAGCCAATGTCCGCCGACATCATCGCTGACGCCGCCGCAGGCTTTTAGGAAACAAAAAGCCATAGCTCATTAGGGCGTTTTCTTCACGCACCGCTGACGCTAATGCTAAAAACGCCCCAATGAGCCAGCGGGGTTGCACCCCTCTGGACACCCCCGTTTGCCCCATGCGGTTATGACCGCAGGCAGACGGACACCGACAAACAAGTTTGTACAACCTAAAAAACAAGAAACGAATGGGATATATCAGCATCCAAATCAACAAGGCGAAAGGTTCGGCTGACACGGGCGCATCCGACCATATAGAACGCAAGACCACGCCCAAGAACGCAGACCCCACACGCACCCATCTCAACCGTGAGTTGGTGGAGTTTCCCGACGGCGTGGCAGACCGCACCGAAGCGATAAGCCACCGCATCCGCACAGCTGGCATCAAAAGGAAGATAACGCCCGACCAAGTGCGGGCAATCCGCATCGTGCTTTCGGGCACGCATGAAGATATGGTGAGAGTGCAGGACGAAGGCAGGCTGGGTGAATGGTGCGATGACAACCTGCAATGGCTACATCGCACATTCGGCAGGGAGAACACCGTTTCGGCAGTACTGCACATGGACGAACACACGCCGCACATCCATGCAACGGTCGTGCCGATAGTGACGGGAGAGCGCAGGAAAGCCAAGAAGAAACAAGCGGACAGCAAACGCACCTACCGTAAGAAAGCCAATGCCGTGCGCCTGTGCGCCGATGACCTCATGAGCCGTGAAAGGCTTGTTTCCTATCACGACAGTTATGCCAAGGCGATGGCGAAGTACGGCTTGAAGCGTGGCATACGGGGTTCAGAGGCACGGCACACCACCACCGCCCAATACTACCGTGACCTGAAACGGCAGACGGGAGAGCTTGAAGCCAACGTGCAGCAGTTGCAGACCGAACGCCAACAGGCAAAGCAGGAACTTGACGAAGTCAAAAAAGAAATCAAGTCGGAGAAGCTGGAAGCCGCCAAGACCGAGGCGAAAGCGGCACTCGTGGCAAAGGTCGGTTCTCTTTTGGGCAGTGGCAAGTTGAAAGGGCTGGAAGCCGACAACCGCACCCTGCAAGGCGAGGTTGCCGCCCGTGACGAGAGTATCGAATTATTGCAAAAGCAGATGGAGCGGCAGCAGGAGGAACACAGCCGCCAATTGGTGGAACTGCAAGCCAAGTACCGCAGGGAAATGGCGAACAAGGAAGCGGCACACCAAGAGGAAGTGTCATTCCTAAAATCCATTATCCAAAAAGCCAAGAAATGGTTTCCGCTGTTTCAAGAGCTGGTGTATATGGAGAAGTTCTGCCTTAAAGTCGGCTTCAACGAGAGGCAGACTGCCACGCTCATCAGCGGCAAACCGCTGTTCTACGAGGGCGAACTCTATTCGGAGGAACACAGGCGGAAGTTCAAGACCGAGAGGGCAGGCTTCCAAGTGGTAAAAGACCCGAAAGACAAAGCTAAACTTGCGCTTGCCATCAACGGGCAACTGATTGGCGAATGGTTCAAGGAGCAGTTTGGCAGGCTGTTCTCATCCGTTAAAAGGACGGTTGAACCGCTTAGGAGAGGCAAGGGCATGGGATTATAAACAATACCAACGGAAGAATAGCAAGTTTGTGTTTGGGCAGACCAAAACCGCTTGCTATCCTCAGTTGGTTGAAACGTCATTTTATTTGTGCCCGAATCCTACTCAAACTTGCCTGTGTGATGCCTAAATAGGTGGCGATACTTCCTAACGGCAACCGCTGTAACAAATCAGGCTCTTTCTCTAACAACTCGTGATACCGTTCCGAGGCGACGGCTGACAACATGGAAATCAGCCGTTCCTCGGCAGCAAGCAGTTCCATTTCCGCATAACGCCGTCCCCAATTGGCTATGTGCAAATCCTTCAAGAATAACTCTTTCAGTTTTTTCCTTTCCAATACATATAAGACAGAATTTTCCATCAGCTCCATTGTTTCATACCCCGGTTCGTCATTCACATATCCTTTCATGGAAACAATAGTCGCCCCTTCCTTGCCGACCCAAAAGGTAATTTCTTTTCCCTCTACCGAAGTATAGGCGCGGACAATGCCTTTCTTGATGAAAAAGATGTCTTTTTCTATCTTGCCATATTCCAACACTTGGAATCCTTTTGGGTATGAGACTTCCGTCAGGCATTGCCGCAACTTGTCCAAAGACGCATCTGGCATGGCATATCTCTGGTTGATGATTTCCTTTATATCCATAAGTCATTTTGTTGTGGTACAAAATTATAAAATAGCGCACAGAAACAGCTGCTAACGGCTGTTTTTTGTCAAATGCAAAATCCGTTTTTACCAAATGTAAAAAACGGTTAGAAATTACTTGCTTACTTTTGCACCCGAATTTAATAAATCATAGGTATGAATTGGATAATTTTATTTTTGGCAGGATTGTTTGAGGTAAGCCTTACATTCTGCTTGGGAAAAACGAGAGAGGCATCAGGTATTGGTTTTTATCTGTGGGGAAGCGGTTTCTTGGCTTCCACGGTATTGAGTATGGCATTACTTGCCAAAGCGGTTCAGACTTTGCCTTTGGGCACGGCATACGCCATTTGGACGGGTATCGGAGCGGTCGGCACGGTCTTGATTGGGATATTCGTTTTCAAAGAGCCGGCCACTCCCATACGGCTTTTCTTCCTGTTCACGCTCATTGCCTCCTTGATTGGATTGAAAGTTGTGTCATACTGAAAGGAGGAATAAATGATGAAATATGAATTGAGAGAAAACCACGGCATTCCGGCACCTCTGCTGGCTCTGATGGCAGTCGCTACCGGGCTTTCCGTTGCCAACTGCTACTACAACCAGCCTTTGTTGGGCAGCATGGCAAAGGATTTTGGGGTAAGCGACTTTTCTGCCAGCATGGTTGCGACATTGACCCAGATAGGTTATGTAGTCGGACTTGTGTTTGTCATTCCGCTTGGCGATTTGGTTTCACGAAAGCAGCTGATATTGACCAATTATATCATTTCATCGTGCGCATTGCTTGCCATAGCCCTTTCCCCGGACATCTATTGGGTATGGGGTGCATCCTTGCTTGCCGGAGCGTCTTCGGTCATGCCGCAGTTCTTCATCCCGTTGGTGTCTTATCATTCAGCACCCGCACACAAGGTGCGCAACGTGGGGATTATACAATCCTGTCTGCTAATAGGCATTCTTGGCTCACGGGTATTCAGTGGCTTTCTCGCTGATGTTTGGGGATGGCGTTCCGTTTATTTCGTCGCTTGTGCGTTTATGCTTGGATGCTTTCTGATGATTTACAAGATGCTGCCCGTGCTGTCTGCCCGTTCACAAGAAACTTATGCAGGATTGATGAAATCCTTGCTGCGCCTGCTCTACAAATACCCATACTTGCGTATCGCTTCTTTGAGGGCAGCATTGGCTTATGCTTCGTTCTTCGCATTGTGGAGTTGCCTTGCTTTCCGGATGAAACAAGAGCCTTTCTTTGCGAGTGACGATATTATCGGCGCACTCGGTTTGTGCGGATTGGCAGGTGCATCCACGGTGGTTTTCATCAGCGGCTATATCCAAAAGTATGGCGCAAGGTTCTTCTCTATTGTCGGAGGATGTGTGGTATTGGCTGCATGGTTCTTGGCATTTTGGGGGAATGCCAGCTATGTATGGATGATAGTCGCTATCCTGTTGATTGATGCAGGAATGCAATGTATCCATCTGTCCAACCAGACCAGCGTGGTCGCCCTTGATGCATCCGCTATCAATCGTGTCAATACCGTTTATATGACCATTTACTTCTTGGGTGGCTCTGCTGGTACATTCGTTTCAGGCCTGTTTTGGCAACATTACGGATGGGCAGGTGTGGTTTGGACGGGAATAGCTTTTACCGTGGCTTCCTTGCTCGTTAATTGCTTCAAGCCCAAAACGGCATAAGGGTGGATGCCAAATATCCAGACTGAAATAATTTTTGGAATGATTTTCCAGCCTGAATATTTTTCATACCTTTGTGCCGTAAGAGTTACCCAAACAAGCAAAGCGATGTAGACTGCGGCAATTAGAACGGTTGCCAACTCATTACCCAAAACGAGGTAATCCTTCCAACTCTCTTGATTTCAAAGAGGTATATTCCTTATACAGATTTACGGAAAAAGTTTGGAATATATGACGATTTGCAGGAAAATATGTAAGACATGCTTGATAAAAGTACCGGAGGCGTGGCTGCGGCATACGGTATGGGAGAGGAAAAGGACGGTGTGGACGTATTGCATAAATATGCAGAAAGAAACGGGCGCTTTAGTTTGTTTTTCTTTTGATAATAAGTGGAATATGATTTGTTTTGAATAAAAATGAGAAAATATCTGCATATTATGCAAACGGTGAGGCTTAAAATACATATCTTTGCACCAGAGTAATAAAGGATAGGGATATATGAGGAATAAAGACAGCCGTTTGGAGGCCATCAAGATGGTCGTGTCTGCACAGGATATTTCAAGCCAGGAGGAGTTGTTGCGTGAGTTGAAAAAGGTGGGTTTCAAATTGACTCAGGCTACGCTTTCCCGCGATTTGAAACAACTGAAAGTGGCCAAGGCGACGAATGCCTCCGGCAAATATGTGTATGTATTGCCGGCTTCGCCTCTTTACAGAAGGGTCTCGGACACCCATCTGACCGCCTCTGCCGTACATCAGGCCGGTGCCTTGTCCGTGAAATTTTCAGGCAATCTGGCCGTGGTTCATACCTTGCCCGGCCATGCAAGTCATATCGCATACGATATAGACAACAAGAGGTTTGAAGAAATATTGGGGACATTGGCCGGAGACGATACCATCATACTGGTGTTGGCGGAAGGAGTTTCCTCCGAACAGGCCTTGCGGCGGTTGGCCGAGGTGATTCCCGACATACAATGAATATAACGTAGAAAACGCGAGTAAGCGAGCGCAGACGGAGCTTGCTCCAAGTCTGCCGAGCGGGAGCGATTTATGTAAACAGTATATAGTTTAAGAAAGAAGTGGAATACAACGATGGAATCAGAGTGGTTGTGGCAGATGCCAGCCACGAAAAGTATGTAGATGTTATTCTTGCGACCATAACGGATTCTGCGAAAAAGAGAGGCTCCGGGATAGCTTCCCGTACGCATGAATATCTGGCCACGAAGATGAAGGAACGCAAGGCTGTCATAGCTTTGGCCGGCGAAGGCGATGAAGAAGAATTTGCCGGGTTTTGTTATATCGAAAGTTGGGGAAACAAGGAATATGTGGCCAATTCGGGACTGATTGTCGTAGAGAAGTTCCGGCGTCATCATCTGGCCACCCGCATCAAGCAGACGGCCTTTACGCTTTCGCGCCTGCGGTGGCCTCATGCCAAATTGTTCGGGTTGACGAGCCAGAGTGCCGTGATGAAGATCAATACGGCGTTGGGTTACGTGCCGGTCACTTTTGCCGAGCTGACGGACGACGAGGCTTATTGGAAAGGTTGCGGCACGCCGGAGCATCCGTGTTGCGTCAATTATGACATCCTGCAGCGTACGGGGCGGCGGTATTGCGTGTGTACGGCCATGTTGTATGACCCTGCCGCGCATCCGGACGAGAAACTTCCGGTGGAACTTCCGGAGGATGTAGTGAAGATGGCCCGCGAGGCGGCTGCAAAAAATCTGCGTTAATTGGTATAGACAAAATAAAAGGAATATTATGGCAAAAAAAGTAGTAGTAGCATTCAGCGGAGGTTTGGACACCTCTTATACGGTGATGTATCTGGCCAAGGAAAAGGGGTACGAAGTGTATGCGGCTTGTGCCAACACGGGCGGTTTCAGCGCCGAGCAACTGAAGGCCAACGAGGAAAATGCTTATAAGTTGGGTGCCAAGGAATACGTCACGTTGGACGTGACGAAAGAGTATTATGAAAAGAGCCTGCGTTACATGATATATGGTAATGTGTTGCGCAACAACTGCTACCCGATTTCGGTGTCGTCCGAGCGTATTTTCCAGGCCATCGCCATCGCACGTTATGCCAACGAGGTGGGTGCCGACGCGATAGCCCATGGCTCGACCGGGGCAGGCAACGACCAGATTCGTTTCGACATGACCTTCCTGGTGATGGCGCCGGGGATGGAGATCATCACACTCACGCGCGACAGCAACCTGAGCCGTCAGGAGGAAGTGGATTATCTGAACCAGCACGGTTATTATGCCGATTTCACGAAGTTGAAGTATTCCTACAACGTAGGTATCTGGGGCACGTCGATTTGTGGCGGAGAGATTCTGGATAGCAATCAGGGATTGCCTGAGAGCGCTTATCTGAAACATCCCACGAAGACGGGGACGGAGCTGTTGAAGCTCGGTTTCAAGAAAGGGGAGATTTGTAGCGTGAACGGCGTGGAGTATGACGATAAGATCAAGGCCATACAGGAGATAGAAAAGATAGGTGCTGCCTACGCCATCGGCCGCGACTGCCATGTGGGCGACACCATCATCGGTATCAAGGGCCGTGTCGGTTTCGAGGCGGCGGCTCCGATGCTGATTATCGGTGCGCACCGTTTCTTGGAAAAATACACGCTGAGCAAGTGGCAGCAATATTGGAAGGAGCAGGTGGCCAACTGGTATGGCATGTTCTTGCACGAAAGCCAGTATCTGGAGCCGGTCATGCCGGACATCGAGGCCATGCTGACCAGTTCGCAGCGCAACGTGAACGGCGTGGTGACATTGGAGCTTCGTCCTTACGGCTTCACGACGGTCGGCGTGGATTCTCCGGACGACTTGGTGAAGAACAAGTTCGGCGAGTATGGCGAGACCCAGAAGGGATGGACGGCAGAGGATGCCAAGGGCTTTATCAAAGTGACTTCCACTCCGCTCCGCCTGTATTATGCGAACCATAAGGACGAGGAACGAATCAAGTAAACCATGACGGTGGAAGATAAAAAACTGGAACGTCCCCGTGCGGGACGGATGCTTGCAGGCGTATGTGCCGCGATTGCCGGATATTTCGGGTTGGATGTCACGCTCGTACGTGTCGGTTATGTCTTGCTGACGCTGTTCACCGCCTTTTCCGGTGTAATCGCCTATTTCATTCTGGTTATTGTCATTCCTCAGGAAAAAAACAGATATTTCAAATGATAAGAGTTGGAATCATAGGAGGGGCAGGATATACGGCCGGCGAACTTTGCCGCATCCTGCTGAACCATCCCGAAGCGGAGATAAAGTTTATCAATAGTTCCAGTAACGCCGGGAATAAGATCACCGACGTGCACGAAGGGCTGTATGGGGAGACCGATTTGGTGTTTACGGACCAGTTGCCTTTCGACGAGGTGGACGTGATCTTTTTCTGTTTCGGGCATGGCAAGAGCGCGGAGTTCTTGCAGGCTCACGATGTGCCTTCCCGGGTGAAGATCATCGACTTGGCGCAGGATTTCCGTCTGGCGGCTCCGGGCAATGACTACGTGTACGGTCTGCCAGAATTGGACAAGGCGGCCATTGCTGGGGCGCAGCATGTGGCCAATCCCGGTTGTTTTGCCACTTGCATCCAGTTGGGGTTGTTGCCTTTGGCTGCCCACGGCCTGTTGAGTGGCGACGTGTCGGTGAATGCCATCACGGGAAGTACCGGTGCCGGGGTGAAGCCCGGTGCGACCACGCACTTCAGTTGGCGTAACAATAACATGAGCATATACAAGGCTTTCAACCACCAGCATGTGCCGGAAATTTGCCAGTCTCTCCGTGCCTTGCAGCCGGACTTCGACGGAGCGATAGATTTCATTCCCTATCGCGGCGACTTCGCCCGAGGAATTTTTGCCACCGAGGTGGTCCGTGTGGACGCGTCGGCTGATGCCGGGTATTTTGCTGGGCTTTACAAGGAGTATTACAAGGACGCGGCCTTCACGCACTATGTGGACAAGGCCATCGACATGAAGCAAGTAGTCAACACCAACAAGGCTTTGGTGCACGTGGATAAGTTCGGCGATAAATTGTTGGTCACGGCCACGATAGACAACTTGCTCAAAGGCGCCAGCGGGCAGGCCGTGCAGAACATGAACCTCATGTTCGGGCTGGACGAAACGTCCGGTTTGCGCCTGAAACCGTCCGCATTCTAAACGGGGGTGCGACGGAATGTCATATTTAAGAAAGGAGGAATAAAATGAATCTATTCGACGTATATCCGCTTTTCGATGTGAACATCGTAAAAGGGAAAGGATGCCATGTCTGGGACGACAAGGGGCAGGAGTATCTGGACTTGTATGGCGGCCATGCCGTAATCAGTGTCGGTCACTGCCATCCGCATTATATAGAGAAGCTGACACGGCAACTTGGCCGGTTGGGTTTCTACAGCAATTCCGTGGTCAACAAGTTGCAGGTGGAGTTAGCAGAGCGTTTGGGCAAGGCCTGCGGTTATGAGGACTATCAGTTCTTTCTGATTAATTCCGGGGCGGAAGCCAATGAGAATGCGTTGAAGCTGGCCAGTTTCTACAATGGCCGCAAGCGCGTGTTGTCCCTTTCAAAAGCGTTCCACGGGCGTACGTCTTTGGCCGTGGAGGCAACGGACAATCCTAAAATCATAGCTCCCATCAACGCCAACGGGCATGTGACTTACTTGCCTTTGAATGATTTGGACGCTTTCAAGGCGGAGTTGGCCAAAGGCGATGTGTGTGCCGTGATTGTGGAGTGTATCCAAGGGGTCGGAGGTATCCGGTTGGCCACTGCCGAGTTCATGCAAGGCGTGCGGCAGGCATGTGACGAAACGGATACGGTGTTGATTTGCGATGAAATCCAGTGTGGCTACGGCCGTTCGGGCAAGTTCTTCGCCCACCAGCATTTGGGGGTGAAGCCGGACTTGATTACGGTGGCCAAAGGCATCGGCAACGGTTTCCCCATGGGAGCGGTGCTGATTTCGCCCAAATTCACTCCAGTGTACGGCCAGTTGGGTACGACTTTCGGTGGAAACCATTTGGCTTGTGCCGCCGCCTTGGCCGTGTTGGACATCATGGAAGAGGAGCATCTGGTGGAAAATGCCGCCAAGGTCGGAAATTTCCTGATGGAAGGCATAAAGGCTTTGCGCCTGCCTCATGTGGTGGACGTCAGAGGGCGCGGCCTGATGATCGGCGTGGAGTTGGACGTGCCTTACAAGGAAATCAGGAACAAGTTGCTCTTTGAGGAGCATTGTTTCACGGGATGCAGCGGCACGAACGTGCTGAGGCTCTTGCCGCCGCTTTGTCTGGGTGAGGCGGAAGCGGCTGATTTCTTGAAACGGTTGGAACGTGTAGTGAATAATTAATGAATAATCAAGCGGAGATAAACCGGTCGCAGGCGTATGTCGGAGACCGGTTTGTCTGCTTTTAAGGAGGAGAGTGACAATGAAGATTGCAATTATCGGTGCGGGCAATATGGGAGGAGCCGTTGCCCGTGGTTTGGCAAAGGGAAGCTTGGTCAAGACATCGGATATCACGGTGTCCAATCCCAGTCGGGGTAAGTTGGAGGCGTTGAAGGTTGAGTTTCCGGAGTTGAACATCACTTGTGAGAATTCCCAGGCGGTGACAGGGGCTGATGTGGTTATATTAGCTGTGAAACCTTGGAAGATACAAGAGGTGATAGAGGAAATCAAAGGTGGTTTGGATTATGACAATCAGGCGATAGCCTCTATGGCAGGTGGGATTGGCACGGCGCAACTTTGTACTTATTTGGATCGTGGTGACGGAGAATACCCCGGAGTGTACTATTTGATACCGAATACGGCCATTGCAGTTATGAGTGGTATGACTTTTATGACTTCCGTTTGCTCCACGCCGGAATTGGACGCCCAAATGCTGGCGATGTTTAAGGAGATGGGTGATGCCATGTTGGTTGAGGAACGCTTGATGGACGCGGGAATGGCTTTGGCTTCCTGTGGCATAGCCTACGTGATGCGTTACATCCGTGCGGCTACCGAAGGTGGTGTGGAATTGGGCTTTTATGCCAAGGATGCGCAGCGCGTCATCATGCAGACCATGAAAGGGGCCGTGGATTTGTTAACGGCCGGAGGCTTGCATCCGGAAATGGAGATTGATAAGGTGACGACTCCCGGAGGCTTGACCATTCGTGGGCTGAATGCGATGGAGGAGGCCGGGTTCACCCAAAGCGTCATCAAAGGATTGAGGGCTTCGGTGAAGAAATAAGGAAAGGAGTGTCTTTATGTCACAACAATATAAACGCATAGCCGTCAAGATAGGAAGTAACGTTCTGACCCGTAAGGACGGGGCTTTGGACGTGACACGCATGTCGGCTTTGGTGGACCAGATTGCCGAACTGCGGGAAAACGGTATCGAAGTCATATTGATTTCTTCCGGTGCCGTGGCCAGTGGGAGAGGCGAGCTGAAAGAGGCCGTCTCGCGCAAAATGGACAGCGTGGACCAGCGGCAACTGTTTTCCGCAGTGGGGCAGGCCAAGCTCATCAACCGCTATTACGAACTGTTCCGCGAGCACCGCTTGCCGGTGGGGCAGGTGCTGACGATGAAAGAGAGTTTCAGTACGCGCCGCCATTACCTGAACCAACGGAACTGTATGATGGTGATGTTGGAAAATGGAGTCATCCCGATTGTGAACGAGAATGACACCGTCAGTGTGACGGAGCTGATGTTTACGGATAACGACGAACTGTCCGGTTTGATTGCCACGATGATGGACGTGCAGGCTTTAATCATATTGAGCAATGTGGATGGCATATACAACGGCCTTCCCGGCGAACCGGGCGTGGAGGTTATCCGTGAGGTGGAACCGGAACGGGATTTGCAGGAGTATATCCGTACGGAGAAATCCGGTTTCGGACGCGGCGGGATGATGACCAAATGTTCCATAGCCCGCAAGGTGGCCGACGAAGGCATCGAGGTCATCATTGCCAACGGCAAGCGCGACGACGTGCTTACTGACTTGGTCCTGCGTCCCGGAAGCCGGGTGTGCACCCGTTTTGCTCCGCGTGAAGGCAATGTGTCGAGCGTGAAGAAATGGGTGGCTCACAGCACAGGGTTCACGAAAGGGAAGGTTTACCTGAACGCCAAGGCGGTGGAAGCCGTTTGCGGCGACCGTGCCGTGAGTATCCTGCCGGTAGGGGTCACGCATGTGGAAGGCGATTTTGAAAAAGGCGACCTGGTACGTATCATGTCGCCCGAGGGGCAGAATCTGGGAGTGGGGCGTGCGGCATATAGCTGCGAGGAAGCCGCCCGGGTCATCGGGCAGCACGACTGTAAGCCTTTGGTGCATTATGATTATTTATATTTGGAATAAGCCCGTGCTTCCCGGTACAGGTATGGGGCTTGTATGCTCGGTGCCGGACGTGGAACCGTGTAGGTGAAAATCAATGAAAACAATAATAAAAGGAAAACTATGGATTTGACTTCTCTGTTTGAACGGGCAAGAGCGGCCGGCCGCGAGTTGCTGCAGTTGCCGGTAGGACGTGTGGATGAGATACTACGTGCGGTAGCGGATGAGGCTTTGGCACAGTCGGAATACATCCTGTCGGAGAATGCGCGCGATTTGGAGCGCATGTCTTCCGATAACCCGATGTACGACCGCCTGAAACTTACATCGGCGCGTTTGGAAGGTATTGCCGCCGACACGCGTCATGTGGCGGATTTGCCTTCTCCTTTGGGAAGGGTGCTGAAACATACCGTATTGCCCAACGGATTGGACTTGAAACGGGTGAGTGTGCCGTTCGGCGTGATAGGGGTGATTTATGAGGCACGCCCCAACGTGAGCTTCGATGTCTTTTCGCTCTGCCTCAAGGCCGGGAGTGCCTGCGTGTTGAAGGGCGGAAGCGACGCCGACTTTTCCAATCGTGCCATTGTGAAAGTAATCCACGGCGTATTGGAGCGTTTCGGTGTGAATCCGGATGTCGTCGTCTTATTACCGGCCGAACGTGAGGCCACGGCGGCTTTGCTGCAGGCACGCGGTTATGTGGATTTGCTGATTCCGCGTGGCAGTAGTGCTTTGATTCAATATGTGCGTGAGAATGCCCGTATTCCGGTCATAGAGACCGGAGCCGGAGTTTGCCATGCTTATTTTGACGTGGATGGGGATGTGCGGAAAGGTGCCGCTATTGTCAACAATGCCAAGACGCGCCGGGTGAGCGTATGCAATGCGTTGGATAGCGTGCTGATTCATGCCTCCCGTTTGTCCGACCTGCCGCAATTGTGCGCTCCGTTGCAGGAGGGCCGTGTGCGCATTTATGCCGACAGCCGCGCCTTGACCGCCCTACAGGGGCATTATCCGGCGGACCTGTTGGAAGCGGCTACGGAGAAACATTTCGGCACTGAGTTTATGGATTACAAAATGGCCGTGAAGACGGTGGACTCTTTGGACGAGGCGCTGGCCCATATCGCCCGTTTCGGTTCGGGACATAGCGAGTGTATCATTACCGAGAACGCCGATGCAGCCGAAAAGTTCTTGCAGTTGGTGGATGCCGCCTGCGTGTATGCTAATGCACCGACTTCGTTTACCGACGGGGCTCAGTTCGGACTTGGAGCCGAGATAGGCATTAGCACCCAGAAACTGCATGCCCGCGGCCCGATGGCGTTGGAAGAAATCACGACCTACAAATGGTTCGTGCAGGGCGATGGACAGGTACGCCCGAAGTAGTCCGATTATCAATCATTAAACAACAATCTTATGAGAGTATTTCAAAACGTAGAAGACTTAGGCGATTTGAAAGCCGCCTTGCGCGAGGCTTTCGAGGTAAAGAAGAATCGTTTTCAATATCAGGAACTGGGGAGGAACAAGACTGCCCTCCTCATCTTCTTCAACAACAGCCTGCGCACACGGTTGAGTACGCAAAAGGCTGCCATGAATCTTGGCATGAACGTCATCGTGCTCGACGTGAACCAAGGGGCATGGAAACTGGAGACGGAGCGTGGCGTGATTATGGATGGCGACAAGAGCGAACATTTGTTGGAAGCCATTCCCGTGATGGGATGCTATTGCGACCTTATCGGAGTACGTTCGTTTGCCACCTTCGAAAGCCGTAAGGACGATTATGAGGAAAAGATACTGAACCAATTTATCCGTTACTCTGGCAAGCCCGTGTTCTTTATGGAGAGCGCCACGGTACATCCTTTGCAGAGCTTTGCCGATTTGATTACCATCGAAGAGTACAAACGGACGGCGCGCCCCAAGGTGGTGCTTTCGTGGGCACCTCATCCCAAGGCGTTGCCTCAGGCCGTACCCAACAGTTTCGCCCAATGGATGAACGCCGCAGACGTGGATTTCGTCGTGACGCATCCCGAAGGCTATGAACTCGATCCGAAGTTCGTGGGTGACGCCCGTGTGGAGTACGACCAACTGAAAGCCTTCGAAGGGGCCGACTTTATCTACGCCAAGAACTGGAGCTGTCCCGGTGTGACCCGTCCGGCGGACTACGGAAAGGTGTTGAACAAGGACATGAGTTGGACGGTGGATGTTGCTCACATGGCTGTGACGAACAACGCTTTCTTCATGCATTGTCTGCCCGTGCGCCGCAATATGATTGTGACGGACGATGTGATAGAAAGCCCGCAGTCGTTGGTCATCCCCGAGGCTGCCAATCGTGAGATTTCAGCTACAGTAGTGCTTAAACGAATGCTGGAGGCATTATAACCCTAACACATCTGACCGGCAAGCGGAGTATATTTCTGTTTGTCGGTCAGATTGAAAAGAATACTAAGGAAAGCTCTCTTTATAAGGATTATTTGGGCGTGAAGTGCTAAAAGCCGAACCGCCACGTCTTCCGTCCGTCGAAAGTCAGAATCGTGAATGCGATGCTGTCACCTTCTTGTAGGCCGAGAGGAAGAAGGGGGAGGCTGGCATATACCGTGGTGGAATATGAATACGGGTCGCCGGGCTGCCGGTGATAAAGTGACAAGTGGTAAATAGTTCCGGTATGGGAAGAGCGGGTGGAATCCGACCGGTATCCCCATTCCTGCGTACCGCCTTGTGTCTTGGGCATGAGGTGAAGGTTGAGGTAATTTCCGCCATTCCAGATACTGGCGACAACCAACGGGTCATCAGTGTCCGACGGCTCTTCTTTCTGCTTCAAGAGGTTAACCGTCTCGACTGTATAGATTTTAGCCACAGGGTGCCCTTCTTGGTCGTCGGCTGTCACTTCGTAGCCGCATACGAGACGGTAGGCTGCGTCAGGCTGTAAACCTTGTATCGGGCTGTTGATGGCATATATCTTATCGTCGTCGGTGACAAATTGCGTGCCGTTGCCTTTCGCGTCCGTATAGACTTCAACGAATTCAGTCAGAAGCGAGGGATATGCATATCCGTCTTCTTCATCGTCACCGCATGCCGTGCAGCACAGGCAACCTATAAGAAACAGACAGGCTGTCCACCTTTCCGGCAAGAACCGGAAAAGCGGAAAGTCTGTTTTTAACCTCAAATGCCTTTTCATATCTTTATTCCTGACGGGCTGCCATATAGTTAAATACCGGATTGGCGTACATCGTGAGCAAGCGTTCGCGTAAGAAGACCGTGTCTGGGTTGGGTAAGGTTACTTTTTCCAGACGGCTTTCGAGGTAAGCTTCAAAACGCGTTTTCTCTTCAGAAGTGTAATGTGCCGCAAACTCTTGTGTCACCCGTAGCAAGTCGGCAGCCACATAGTTCCCGGCGTATAACTTGTAATTGCGGTGAATCTCCTTGTCGATACGAGATGCCACGGCCGTGAACAGTTCCGTCTTGGGCATATCGGCGGGCAATGTGTCCAGCCAATCGTTCAGCGGGCCGGCCACGCGGAAGCATATCCGCCCTTTGTACCCGAAAATCCCGGTCTGCATGTTTACCAGATCATCTTTCGGACTCTTCTTGAACCCTTCGATGTCGCGCTTCTGTTGGAATTCCTGTGCTTTCAAATAATCACAAGGGTCGTATTCGTATGAAAGCGCGGTCGATACGAGATTCAACTGCTTCAGGCGGTCGATGATGCTTCCTTCTCCCCCCATGGCCATCATTTTGAGGATGGAATCTTGCGTACGGTCGTTTGAATCCTTGGCGCGTCCTTCCCGTTGGGCAATCCAGATGTTTTCATGTTTCGTGGCGATGGCGTAGTGCATGTAGCGGCTTAGCCGTGCGCTGGAAGCCAGCATTTGGCGCAGGCTTACAGAGCGTTGTACGATGAAGGCCTTGTCCACCCTTACCAGTTTTTTAATCCAAGGGCGTATCAACAGGTTGTCGCCTATGGCAATTTCCATTGTGTTGCCGAAACCGTTGTCCAACAGACTGATGGAAAGGAAAGCCGAGTCCATCACAATGTCGCGGTGGTTGGTGATGAAAGTATGCGGTACACGTTTGTCTACCGACTGGCTGTTCTCCAGCACCAGTCCGTCGCTGCATCGGTCGACAATGCCGTGAAGCAAGGGATAGAAGAAGGTTTGTTGCACTTCCAGATTGGTCCGGCAACGGCGCAGACGGTTGCAAGCCTCTTCATAAGGCACTTCGGGCAATACTTGTTCGGCGGCGGCACGGAATTCCGGGTCGGCTATCAGTTCTTCAAATATGGCCGGAAGCTCTTCCGGGTCGTATGGACGGATTTCGTCGAATTCTTCAGGCGTACGCATAAGCTGTAAGATTTGTTATGACAGTTTGTTTTCGATGATGTCGGTCAACACGTCTTTCATGTCCATTCCGGCAGCCCGTACCTGTTGGGGAATGAAACTGGTGGCGGTCATGCCCGGTGTGGTGTTGACTTCCAACATGTTGATTCGTTCTCTCTCTTTGCCGTTTTCGTCGGTGGTGTGCGTGATGATATAGTCCACCCGGATGATTCCGTTACATCCCAATATGTCATATATCATGGAGGTGATGAGGCTTACGCGTTCGGCGGTTTCTTCTTTCAGGCGTGCCGGCGTGATTTCCCTGACCTGTCCGTTGTACTTGGCGTTGTAATCGAAAAACTCGTTGTCGCTCACCACTTCGGTGGCGGGAAGCACCACTTCTTTCTCTTGCGTCTTGTAGCACCCTTGGCTGATTTCCGTTCCTTCCATGAACGCTTCCACCATCACTTCGTCGCTTTCGTGCATGGCTTTCAGAATGGCTTCGTGTATCTGGTCGGCGCTTTTCACTTTCGTCACACCGAAACTGGAACCGCCCGCATTGGGCTTCACGAAACAGGGCAGACCTATTTTCTCTATGATTTCTTCATCGGTGACCAAATGCTCGAACCCTTTGCGGACGATGAGGCTTTCGCTGACACTGACACCGAATCCTTTCAGGTACTGGTTCAGGGTGAATTTATTGAACGTCATGGCCTCCACGAGCACGTCCGATGTGGAGTAAGGCAGATGGATGAGGTCGAAATATCCTTGCAGGATACCGTTCTCGCCCGGAGTGCCATGTATGGTGATGTAGGCGAAATCAGGCCGGATACGCTTGCCGCCTTCCATGAAGCTGAAATCGTTGCGGTCCACGTTCGAACGGCTCCCGTCTTTCAGATGAGCCTCCCATGTCATACCTTTGATTTCAATGATATAAACTTCATATCTTTCCTTGTCGAGAAAGGAATGGATACCTTCGGCACTCCGAAGGGAAACGTCGTGTTCGGAGGAATCCCCTCCGGCTACAATCGCGATTGTTTTTTTCATTTTCTGCTGATATTATGATAAGCTTGTGTTCCTGTTCACTCCATATCCCTGTGCGCGGTGTAACTGCGCCACCGTTCCAACAGTGCCGTCATGTCCGCCGGGAGTTCCGAAGTGAAATACATCTCCTGTCCGCTGCGCGGATGTATGAATCCCAACGTCCGGGCATGGAGTGCCTGACGCGGACATACGGCAAAACAGTTTTGTATGAATTGCTTGTATTTACTGAATTGTGTGCCGCGCAGGATCTCATTTCCGCCATAACGTTCGTCGTTGAAAAGCGGATGGCCGATATGTTTCATGTGGGCTCGGATTTGATGGGTACGTCCGGTTTCCAGCCTGCATTCCACGAGCGTGACATAATTGAAATTCTCCAGTACGCGGTAGTGGGTGACGGCATGTTTCCCGATTTCGCTGTCCGGCGGGAAGACTGCCATCTGCATCCGGTCTTTCGGGTGGCGGGCGATGTTGCCTTCGATACGTCCTTCTTCCTCCTGAAAGTTTCCCCAGACCAAAGCATTGTACAGTCTTTTGGTGGTTTTGTTGAAGAACTGTTTGCCCAGATGCGTTTTGGCGTCGGCATTTTTGGCCACCACGAGAAGTCCGGAGGTGTCCTTGTCTATGCGGTGTACCAATCCCACGGTCGGGTCGTTCGGGTCATAGTCCGGATTGTCCTTCAGATGCCAGGCGATGGCATTGACCAGCGTGCCGGTATAATTTCCGCAGCCGGGATGCACCACCAATCCCGCAGGTTTGTCCACCACCATCAGGTCTTCGTCTTCGTACACGATGTCGAGGGGAATGTCTTCCGCGATGATTTCATTGTCATATTTAGGCCGGTCCAGGAGAATGACGATTTCATCGAGCGGTTTCACCTTATAGCTGCTTTTCACCGGCCGGCCGTTTACGAGGATGAACTCCTGCTCGGCAGCCCGTTGCAGCCGGTTGCGCGACGTATTGTATAGATGTTCCATCAGGAACTTGTCTATTCTCATCGGTTTTTGTCCGCTGTCCGCTGTCAGGCGGTGGTGTTCATACACCGATACGCCTTCTTCGTCAGGTTCTTCGTCCGTGAACGGAATACCGTTCGATGGCAGCCTGTCTTTGTTGTTACAGTCCGTATTCATTGTATCATGGAGGAACGTACGTTAAAAATCATCCGGAACCGTGACATCCCGGTCTTCGTCATAAAGCTCTTCTTCCGTAACGGAAATAGAGTCGTCGCCGGAAACGTAGAGCGAATCGTCGCCAAAGCTTCCGCTTCCTACTTGTAGGGTCAGTTCGGCATCAATAGGGATACGGTCGCCCCCGAAGATGTTCTTTCCTCGGTATTTCACACCGTACACCCAATCTCTTTCGCCGTCTACGTATTCACACGGGCTGAGTTTGAATCCCATGGCCGTCAACCGCGCTTCCGCCTCACGCAGGGAGCTGTTGTCGGCAATGTCCGGCATCGGGAGTACGTGTCGTATTGATGGTCAGGTAGATTTCCCGTCCGGGTTTCACTTGACTGTTGTTGGCCGGAGTCTGTTCCAACACCGTTCCGGAAGGCAGCGTCTTGTTGTATCCGGAATCCGTGACAACAGCCACCAGCCCTTGCCTTTCCAAAGTCTGGCGTGCGTCGTACACACGCATGCCTTTCACGTTCGGCACGGTGATTTCCACCCCGTGCATGGTGTAGCGTTCCAGTCCGATCCAGATGCCGACAGCGATGGCTACTATGATTAAGAACATCGCCAGCAGATTCACCCAAATGATTTTGCTGGTCAGTTTGCCGAAGAATTCTTTTATGGTCATTGCGAGTACCTGTGTATATTTGTGGGAACAAAGATAGTGAAAGGTGAGAGCAAAGGCAAACGAAAAACAAAGTTTTTCAAGTTTTGGCCATGTCGGGCCACGCCTGTTTTATTTAAAGATACGGATAAAAACAAAAAAGAAGTAAGGGCTTCCTTACTTCTTTCAATTTCTTTCGGAAAAAGACGTCCGCAACTTATTTACCATGTCTTTCATCGGATACGGTAAGCTTTTTGCGACCTTTCGCACGGCGTGAAGCCAATACCTTACGACCGTTTTTCGTAGTCATTCTTTCACGGAAACCATGCTTGTTCTTTCTCTTTCTGTTGTGGGGTTGAAATGTTCTTTTCATTGTTATATTCTGTTTTTATTTGTTTCTTATCGGGTTCGGGGTGCAAAATTAGGCACTTTTTTTAAATTAAGCAAGAGATAAGTCATTTTCTACCAAAACTTTTGTGTTTTTTTTCTTTTTTCCATTAACTTTGCAGCGCAAATGAAAGTGTGCATCAATTATATACATTTAAAATAGAATACAAAGCAAGATTTTTATGATTAACGCTCAAGACATTAAAAAAGGTACTTGCATTCGTATGGATGGCAAGTTGTATTTCTGTATCGATTTCCTGCATGTGAAACCGGGTAAGGGCAATACCTTCATGCGTACGAAGTTGAAAGACGTGGTCAACGGTTATGTGCTCGAACGTCGTTTCAACATCGGCGAAGCCTTGGAAGACGTGCGTGTGGAACGTCGTCCCTACCAGTATCTTTATCAGGAGGGCGAAGATTATATCTTCATGAACCAGGAAACTTTTGAGCAGATACCTATCGCCAAAGAACTGATTAACGGTGTGGATTTCATGAAGGAAGGCGAAGTCGTAGATGTGGTTTCGGATGCTTCTACCGAGACTGTGCTTTATGCCGATGTGCCGACCAAGGTGGTGCTGAAGGTAACTTATACCGAACCGGGACTGAAAGGCGATACGGCCACCAACACCCTGAAACCTGCCACGGTGGAGACCGGTGCAACGGTGCGTGTGCCTTTGTTCGTGAACGAGGGTGAGATGATAGAAGTCGATACTCGTGACGGTTCGTATTTGGGCCGCGTGAAGTAACGGAAGATATTTTAGTTTTTAATGACGGAAAGTGAATAATAAGGTGTTTTGCACCTTGTTGTTCACTTTTTTTTGTTACATTTGCTCGACAAAGCCAAAGCGCATCCCGCTTGGGGTGTCTGGAAAATAGGATGTCCAATGAGGGCTCGTCTCTCGTAGCGTGAGTTGAAACAATGAAATATTCTCTGATTATACCGGTTTACAATCGTCCCGATGAGGTGGATGAACTGTTGGAAAGCCTTACCGGGCAGACGTTTACGGACTTTGAAACGGTCGTGGTGGAGGACGGTTCTTCCCGTCCGTGCCGCGACGTGGTGGAGAAATACGCCGGACGCCTGTCGGTGAAGTATTATGACAAGCCGAACTCCGGGCCGGGCCAGACCCGTAATTACGGGGCAGAACGCAGCAGCGGCGAGTACCTGATAGTGCTGGATTCGGACTGTGTGCTTCCGTCGGGATATTTGCAGGCCGTAGACGACGAGTTGCGGCGCGAGCCTGCCGATGCGTTCGGCGGTCCCGACCGGGCACATGAATCTTTC
>OHYF01000432.1_pt1 | contig 21823 bp, 19 predicted proteins | sample 1580111 | NCBI WGS metagenome assembly OHYF01 (sample SAMEA3882530, study PRJEB24775) | human gut metagenome | biome: human-associated habitat; feature: intestine environment; material: feces | place: Netherlands | collected 2009/2010
GTCTCCCAGTCGTGACAGTGGATCAGATCCGGACGGAAATCGATCTGTTTTAACATGGATAAAACAGCTTTATCGAAGAAAACAAACTTCTCAATGTCATAACGGATATCCCCATATGGTGTATCACAGGTAAAATATTCCTGATTATCAATAAAATAGTAGGTAACCCCATCCAGTTCATATTTTAAAATTCCAACATATTTATTCTGGATATAATTTCCTGCACACATATAAAAATGTGTCACATACTGGAACTGGCTTCTGTACTTTTCCGGAATACAGCTATAATTTGGGATCACTACCCTGACATCCCATTCCTCTTTTGAAAATTCCTTAGGTAATGCACCACACACGTCCGCAAGTCCCCCAGTTTTTATAAACGGAACGCACTCTGACGCTGCAAAAAGAATCCTCTTCATGAATTATACCTCCTCATCATCCTTGTACTATTTATGATATAACATTTTCCCCCGGATTTCTACCACTTTATTGTAAAAAAGTGTCCATATGAAAAAACTCTGTTCTTGGATTGCGCCAAAAACAGAGTCTGTCTCATATTATTTATTCATCCCAGTTGTGGTAAACCTGCTGAACATCATCATCATCATCCAAAAGATCTAAGATACGGTTGATGTTTGTGATATCTTCGTCTGCAGATAACTCTACATAGTTCTGAGGGATCATGGTTACTTCTGCTTCTGCCATTGGAATGTTCTCAGCTTCCAATGCGCTTCTTACAGCTTCAAAATCATCTGGAGATGTCAATACTTCAAAGCAGTCCTCCTCCTCATTAAAATCTTCTGCGCCTGCATCTAAAGCGATCATCATAAGATCGTCTGCATCCATCTCACAATCTTCTTTTGCGATGATGATCTGTCCTTTTTCATCGAACATGTAAGATACACAACCCTGTGTACCGATGCTTCCATGACCTTTTGTGAATGCATTTCTGACATTTGCAGCAGTACGGTTTTTGTTATCTGTTAAACATTTTACAATGATAGCTGTTCCGCTTGGTCCATATCCTTCATATGTACAGAATTCGTAGTTGACGGAGTTTCCATCACCGGCAGCTTTCTTAATACCGCGATCGATCGTATCGTTTGGCATATTGTTGCTCTTTGCCTTTGCGATCACCTGTGCAAGTTTGAAGTTATTGGATGGATCCGGGCCACCCTCTTTTACTGCAACTGCGATCTCTCTACCGATAATCGTAAAGATTTTACCTTTTGCAGCATCATTTTTTTCTTTCTTATGTTTAATATTGGCAAACTTTGAATGTCCTGACATAACTTTATCCTCTCTTTTTCTTGTATTTTCGTCTGTCAAACTTTTTATATGTTTTGTGTGTTTCTCACACAATTACAAAATCTCTCAGAAATATTATTCTAGCACCGTTTCTTCTTTCTGACAAGAGTTCTCTTCCTTATCTGTGGAAACGCCCTCGGCAAGTTTTGTGATCTTCACTTTTTTGATCATCTTATTTTCCACCTGTAAAACTTCGAAATGATACCCGAAAGCATCTGTCTCAAACTTCTCATCATCATTTGGAATACGGTCTAACAGAGAGATCAGTATACCATTTAACGTTTCAAATTCATCTTCCTCCGGAATATGAATTTTCAAAATTTCAAGTGCCTCCTCAGCAGAAGTCATACCATCCATCAGATAACTGCCATCTGGCAGTTTCTCAATCATCTTTTCTTCCTGGTCGTGTTCATCCTCGATGTTTCCTACGATCTCCTCAAGGATATCTTCCATTGCAACAATCCCGGAAGTCTGTCCATACTCATCCACCACGATGACGATATAATGCAGCGGGCCGAGCTGGCCGATTGCCGTTCGCGGCTCGTAATATCCGTCGTGGCAATTCACGTAGAAGCTCGAGGGCAGCGTCGCGGCCTTGCCGTCTTCGACCAGCACCGGGCCGAATTCGAAGGTCTGCCACGTCTTCGCCTGCTCCAGCTTGTTGGCGACGAGCCCCTGCTTGCCGCTTCTGTCCGTCTGGGCGGAGAGGTCGCCGTTTTGGTCCACCACCAGCAGGTGATGCTTCTTGATGTTCTGCCGGCGCAGCACCTCGCCGTTGCGGATAATCACGCCGTCGCGGTGATAGCGGCAGAAATCCGCGTTGATCGCCAGCACCGGGTTATATCGTCCGGCGATGTCGCTGACCGCCTCGTAAATGCCGCTCTTGAAATCGTCGCCCGCGAATGCCGTCCGGAATTGCTCGACGCGCTCGAGCTGGATATCGCAGACGAAATACGTCATGCCGTCCTTCGTCTTCTGCTCGATGGAAACGGTGATGCCGTCGGATTCATAGTGGAGCTGACCCGGCTCGTAGTGCTTGAAGCCGGTGGACGTGTCCGCCGTGGTCTGCGTCTGCGCCTTCTCCTGCCGGGTTTCTTCCTGCGCGAGGATCGTCTCCTGCCTGGCTTCCTGCTTCACTTCCTGCTTTTCCTGATCCGGATTAAAGCTGGCCGCCGCGGCCAACGCGCTGTCCGGCTCGGGCGTAGCGCCGGGAAGCTGCTGCACCGTCTTTTCGTTCTGAATGACCGCCCACTGGCTGAAACGCTCCTGCACGCTCGGCACGTCGCCCATCGGCGCGCTGGCGTTGCACAGCGTCAGCAGCAAAACGGCGCAGACCGCGCCGCCCAGCCAGCGGTCGATATGCCGATGATCAAACGTCGGCATATCGAAATATCGCTTGCGAATCGCCGGTTCGAAGGTGCGCTTGTCCCCCGGCGGGGGCGGCGGCGCTTTGTCATAGCGCCGGGGCGGGGTGCGCTTAAACTGGTCAAGCGGCTTCATGGATGTCTCCTCTGCACTGAAATGAAAAAATGCTATCGTTTATTATACTTCGATTGCGGTTTCGTGTCAAACGGGCGCGGGCTTCTTTTTGTCAGCTGCTTAAACTTTCCAGATATCCTTCCAGCGCCTGCACGTCGTCAAACATCCGCCCGTCGCGAAGCTCGTCCTGCTCCTCCCCGGCGACCAGCGCAACGGGGATATCCGTCCGGCGCACGACGGTCAGCGTCTCCCCGGTCGTGTTCTGCAAAACGGCGAGCAGGCCGTCGTCCCCCGCCCGCAAGACCCAGTGCAGCGGGCAGGGCACGTCCATGCGCGTGCTCACGTCCACCTCGGCGGCGGAAAAGCCCGTCACCGCCGCGTTTTCATACAGCCCGCCGATTTCCTTTTCCAGCGCGCCGCGCGTCAGTCCGACGAGCCGGGCGGGCAGCTTTTCCCGCCGCTGGACGCTGTGGCCGCAGGGCGCGTAATACATCGTTCGGTGCAGATATGCGTCCCTGTCCGTTTTGACGGAAAGGTCCGCCCCGGCGGGCGCTTCCACGGCGTGCGTTTCCCGCGCCGTCTGCGGTTTCTCCGCACTCGGCGCATCCGCCCCCTGCGCGGGCAGCAGACAGAGCATCGCGGCCAGCGCCACGACGATCAGCAGATAGCGATAAGAAGCATGCAAACGATCATCTCCTTTTTGCGCTCATTGTGCGCAGGAGAAGGACGGCGCATGATGGAAATAAATTGTTTTTAGGAAAATCCGAACAAACGGTTCTTCCGCATCGTCTATAAAGTATAGGAGGTGATGCGCACATGGCGGTCATCACAAATGAAAACGCCCGGCAGCGGCTCGTCCGATTGGTTGAACAATACCAAACCGATCTGCTTCGCCTGTGCTATATCCAGTTGCACGATACCGCGTTGGCCGAGGACGCGGTACAGGAAACCTTTATCAAGGCCTACCGCTCATTTCCCTCCTTTCGCGGGGACTGCAGCGAAAAGACCTGGCTGATGCGAATTGCCGTCAACACCTGTCGCGACATGATTCACTCCGCATGGTTTCGCCATCTGGATCGTCGAATTACGCCTGAACAGCTTCCGGAATCCTGCGAACGGGCGGATGAAGACGCTGTTGATTTGACCATTGAGGTCATGCGGCTTTCGCAAAAGCACCGCGAGGTCATTCTTCTGTACTATTACGAAAACATGACGACCGATGAAATCGCGCAGGCGCTCGGCGTTGCCAAATCAACCGTCTCTGTTCGCCTTGAACAAGGCCGTCAAAATCTTCGGAAAATGTTGGAAAGGAGGCGTTCTCATGGATGAATTTCGCCAGAATAACCGTCTGCGCGGCGCGCTGGATGCGGCGCTTTCCGGGCTGAACGGCGACCCCGCCCTCGCTCAGCGTGTTCTCCGCTGTGCCGAGGAAAAACCAAGGGCGGCGAAGAAGTTGTCCGTCGGTCTTGTATTTGCCCTTGTCGCGCTGCTGGCGGCCACAGGCATCGCCGCGGCGGCGGCGCTCAATCTGTTTGAAAAATTCGGCCAGAATGATCACCGCTTCGCTGAAATCGCGCCTCAAACCGCCATCAGCGCGGAATCTTCCGTCGCTCAAACCGAGAAAACAGGCACTGTCGCCGCGTCCATCACCAACGCTTATTACGACGGCGAATCGCTGCTGATCGGCTACTCAATTCAAGGCTTTTCGAGCTTTGAGCCTTTTTCGCCGACGGATGAACAGTTGGCGCGGATGCGCCCGACCGACGCTGTCCCTGCGAGGCTGAACGAATCCCATCTTGCCGAGGCGTTTGAAGCCGCCCGGCAGGCCGGAACCCCTTGGGGCATGGCCACCTATCGCGTCGCGGTATCCGACCACACCTACACGGACGACGGCCTTGACCTCGGCCCTTGGACGGAAACCGAAGACGCTTCCGACCCCGATTGCCTTTTAGCCATCCGTGATTTTGACGCTTTGCCGGAAACCGCAAAAAATCGGGATTCGCTTTCCCTTCATGCCGCCGTCTATCAGTATGCCGTGTTTGATTATTTCGACGGTCATTCCATGTATACGACGACCGAACGCACCGAATTGTTCCCGCTGACCGCAACTGTAAATCGCATCAGCCGCGATTCCGCGCTGTTTATGGGCTTCGAAACGGTGAAAGGCGCAAAAATCGGGCTTTCCGTTCAGGTTTCTGAAATCCGCCTGACGGCAAAAATGACGGCTGTTGACGGCACATTCCCTTCGATTCCCGATGATTCTTGGTTCGACCTGTCGCTGACGGATGAAGACGGAGAGGCCTTTTCCCCCGCATCCTTTGAAATTCTGGATCGTCAAACGATGTGCTTCACCTTCGACGGCAACGGCCAAATGCCGACGACCCTCAACGCCAGTCTGTTGATTGTCAGCCCTTCCGGCCAAACGGAATTCATCCCCATCGTGCTTGACGTCAACGGATAATTGATCAAAAATACCCATGAACCCGGCTTCCCGGTTCATGGGCATTTTTTTCTTTCCCATTTTCTGTTTTATACTAATTCGCAGTTAAAATGCTTAACAGAGCGCATCAGATTTTTTGTTCTGACGAAGCCAAGTGAAGTGAGGCGTACTGGAGGTACGTTGAACGGAACGAGGCAAAGTCAGAGCGAAAAAGATGGTGCGCGGATTAAGCCATTTTAACAAGAATTAGTATTACATTCCGAGCGGCTTTTTCCCCGGCGTTCCGGCCTTGCGCGGGTACGCCTTCGGGGTCGTGCCGGTCTTATCCGTCAGCAGCAGCACATGCGCCCAGTCCGCCCGGCGGGGGATCGGCGCATCCACCGTGCCGCGCACCGTGCCACCCAGCAGAAACGCCGCGCGCCGCGCCGCCGTCAGCTCGTCGGCCACGCCGGGGCCCTTCCACGCAATCGCCACGCCGCCCTTTTTGACAAACGGAAGCGTCAGCTCCTCCAGCGTCGCCGCGTTTGCGACCGCGCGGGAAACCGCCGCATCGTATTGCTCGCGATGCGCCGCCATTTTGGCCGCATCCTCCGCGCGCGCGTGCAGCGTCGCCGCCGTCAGGCCGAGGCGCTTCAATGCGTCCTCCAGAAACAGGATGCGCTTGTTCAGCGCGTCCAGAAACGTGATTTGCAGATCGGGGCGCAGAATCAGCAGCGGCATGCCGGGAAAGCCCGCGCCCGTGCCGACGTCGATGACCTTCGCGCCCTGCGCCAGCAGCCCGTGCGCCAGCGGCGCGGCGCTGTCCAGATCGTGGCGATCCACGCGCTCGTCCTCGTCCAGCACGGCGGTCAAATCCATGCGCGCGTTGTATTCGTCCAGAATGGCGTGAAAGGCTTCAAAGCGATCCAGCGCGGTTTCGTCCGCCGCAACGCCCATCATCTCCAGTCCGGTCTTCAGTCTCTCCTTATTCATGCCGACTCTCCCACACAAATTTAATCCAGCTCAGCCCCTCGCGCAGATGGTTTTTGATGAAATATTCCGGCTTGGAGGGGCTGCCCTTGCCGCTGGCGATGATGCCGACCTGCTCGCACAGCGCCAGCGCGCGCGGCACGTGGTAATCGCTGGTGACGATCAGCGCCGCCGTCAGCCCGCGGTCGTCCATGATGGATTGCGCGTAGCCGAGGTTCTGCCGCGTGTTGAACGAATCGGTCTCCGCCTCGATGTCCGCCGCCGCAACGCCGTGCGCGATCAGCCAATCGCGCATCACATCGCCCTCCGCGCGCGGCTCGTCGCTGCCCTGCGCACCGCAGACGATCATCAGCCGCGGCTGCTTCCGGTATTCCTCCAGCGCCGCCGTCAGCCGCCTTTCCAGCGCGACGGAGGGCGTGCCGTCCGCCTTGACCTGCGCGCCGAGCACAATGATGGTGTCAAATTCGCCGACCGGGGGCAGATGCGTCTCCTTGTAATAGACAAAGCCGATCAGCCCGGCCGCGCAGACCGCGCCGAGCAAAACAAGCGCCGCAAGCACCATCAGCAGCCTCCTCAAAACGTTCATCGCTTTCTCCCCTTTTCCGCCCGCGTCAAATTCCGTTCCATTCGTCCATTTGAAGCGCAATCAACTCGTCCTCCTGCTCCTCGCGCAGCGTTCCCCGCTGGCCGGACACGCTGCGGCTGCGCATGATATAACTGATTTCCCGCTCATCCTGCCGCCCGTCAAACTGGCTGTTTTGCGTCATGGAATAGACGCTGTTTCCTGCAAAAATCAGATGGTCGATCACGCGGACGCCGATCACGTTCAGCGCGCTGATCACCGCGCGGGTGGAATCATAGTCGTCCTGCGAGGGCTCGGCCATGCCGCTGGGGTGGTTGTGCGCCAGCAGAACGGCATGCGCGTGATACCGCAGCGCGGTTTCGACGACCTCCCGCGGGTAAATCTGCACCTGATCGATGGTGCCCCGATGCATCAGCGCCGGGTGGAGCACGCGCCCGCTCTGATCCACGCAGATCATGTAGACGCGCTCCTCATGCAGGCCGAAGAACAGCGCGCCCGCGTATTTTCTCGCCTCGGCCAGATTGGTGATGACGGGCTTTCTGCCCATCGCGCTGTGCTGATAATAGCCCATCAACTGGGGCATCAGGCTCAGCAGCGCGGCGGCGTTTTCGCCCACACCGTCCACCCGCGTCAGCTCCGCCGGGGAGGATTCCAAAACAGCGCTCAGCGAGCCGAAACGGTCGATCAGCCGATGCGCCAGCGGGTTCACGTCCCGCTGCGGGATGGCGAACATGAGCAAAAGCTCGAGCACCTCATGCTCGGAAAAGCCGGAAAGCCCCTCCTTCATAAACCGCTCCCTCATCCGCGCGCGATGTCCCGCGTGGACAGTCTTTTCGCTCATGCGTTCCTCCTGCCCCGAAAACTTAGTATTTCGCCAGAATGTTTTCCAGCGCTTCCACGCTGTGCGCCACCGGCAGACCGGCGGATTCAAGCCGCTTCAAATCGTTGTGCCCCCAGGAAACCAGCACGCAGTCCGCGCCCAGCGCCTCGGCCAGATGCGCGTCCGTCAGCATATCGCCCACGAGCACCACGTCCGCGCCGGTCAGCCCCAGCTCCCGGAGCTGCCGCAGGCCGATCTCCGTCTTTTTGCCGGCGCTCTCGTCCTGCAAGCCGCTGATATCCTTCATATACGGGGTCAGCCCCAGCGCGGCGCACTGCGCGCGGACGGACGGCTCATACGACGCGGAAAGCACAGACTGGCTCCGCCCCTGCGCGTGCAGCGCCCTGATCGCCTCCAGCACGCCGGGAATCAGCCCCACGCCGACCGCCCTCTTGTTGAATTCATCCAGCCAGAGCCGCGCGATTTCCTCGTAGCTGTGCTTGGCGTAATCCACGCCGACGCGCGGATAAAAATCCCGCACGGGCATGGTCATGTTGTTTCGGTAATCCTCCAGCGTGATGCGCGGCACGCCGATCTGGTCGAAAACGTCGTTGTCCAGATCGACGGAGAGCTGCGCGTCGTTGAGCAGCGTGCCGTTAAAATCCCAAATGATGTGCTTCATGGCTGTATTATACCCTCTTTGTGTCGCTTCCGTCAATCAAACAGCGCGCGGATGTCCTCCGGCGTGAGCTGGGTCGGCATGGCCTCGCCCGCGGTAATCATCTGGTCAAACATCTCCCGCTTTCTCGCGCCGAGCTTGACGACTTGCTCCTCGATGCTGCCGCGCGTAATCATGCGGATGACCGTGACCTTGTGCTTCTGGCCGATGCGGTGCGCGCGGTCGGTCGCCTGATCCTCCGCCGCTGGGTTCCACCACGGGTCGAAGTGGATCACCGTGTCCGCGCCGACGAGGTTGAGGCCGGAGCCGCCCGCCTTGAGCGAAATCAGGAACACCTGACCCTCGCCCGCGTTGAATTGCTGCACCATTTCGATGCGGCGCTTGGGTGGCGTTTCGCCGTCCAGATACATGCAGGAGATGCCGACGGCCTCCAGCCTGCGCTGCAAAATCCTGAGCATGCGCGTGAACTGGGAGAAGATGAGCGCGCGGTGCCCCGCCTCCAGCGAGCCGGGCAGCACGTCCAGCAGCAGGTCGAGCTTGCCGCTCGAGGCCGCGTAGCTGGGCAGAACCAGCGACGGATGGCCGCAGATCTGGCGCAGTTCGGTGATGGCGGCCAGCATCTCGATCCGGTTGTTGCTGCTGAACATGCCCTCGACCTGCGGGCGCAGGCGCAGCAGGCTGGCCTGATAGACGCGGCGCTGCTCCTCGGTCATATCCGCCGTGAGCGTGATCTCCACCTTCTCCGGCAGCTCGCGCAGCACGTCGCCCTTCAGGCGGCGCAGCAGGAACGGCCGGATGCGGCTGCGCAGCACGTCGGCCTCCTCGCCCGTGCCAAAGCGATGCATGAACTGCGCGAACGAATTGAGGTAGCCCGGCAGCACGAAATCGAAGATCGACCACAGCTCGCCCGGATGGTTCTCCATCGGCGTGCCGGTCAGCGCCAGACGTGTCTGCGCCTTGAGCTGCTTGACCGCGCCCGCGCCGACGCTCATCGCGTTTTTGATATACTGCGCCTCGTCGAGAATCGCGAAGCGGAACGGCACCTTGGAGAGCAGGCCGATGTCGCGGCGGATCAGCGGATAGCTCGTCAGATAGACGTCCACATCGCGGTTTTCGCCGCTGAGTCGCGCAATCGTCTGCGCGCGCTGGGCCTGCGTGCCCTCGCCCGCCACGCAGCGCAGCTCGGGCGCGAATTTCGCGATTTCCGCCATCCAGTTGTACACCAGCGACGTCGGCGCAACGACGATGGAGGCCGCGTTCTGGTCGCCGCGGCGCTTTGCCCACAGCAGCAGCGTGATGACCTGCAGCGTCTTGCCCAGACCCATATCGTCGGCCAGAATACCGCCCATGCGCAGCCGGTCGAGCGCCTGCATCCACATGAAGCCGCGCATCTGATACGGGCGCAGAAGCTGATCCAGCGGCGCGGGGCAGGGCTCGCCGTCGTCCTGCAGGCTGCCGACCATGTTCTTCACGCTGTCCTCGACCTTGACGGGAATACCGCCGCTTTCCAGCAAGCTGGTCATATACGCCGCGCGGTAGGTGGCGATTTCCATCACGCCGCGCGCGTTCTTTTCCTCGTCCTCCGGCTCGCCCGTCTCGCTGCCGACGGCGGCTTCCGCCATCTCGCGCCACTCGTCCATTTCCGAAAGGTCGAGGAACGAGCCGTCCTTGAGGCGGAAATACTTCTTGCGGTCGCGCAGCGCGCGCAGGATATCGACGACCTCCGGCGCGGGTTCGCCGTTTTCGGTCATCTCCAGCCGCAGCGCGCCGTCCTGCATGCGCAGGGTGCCGACAAAGTGCGGCTTGCGCGGGGTCATCTTCCGGAATTCGTCGGAGCAGTAGACCTCCGCGTTTTCCTGCATCCGATAGATGCCCTCGGTCAGGAAGCGGTAAATCGGCTCCTGCCCGCCGAGGATGACGCGCCCCTTCTGCATGCGGAAGCCGAAGGCCGCCAGCAGATCGAGCGCGCGGCGCTCGGCCGCCGCGTCGCGCAGCAGCATGATGCGCTCGTCGCCCTCCACCGGCGCGGCCTGCGGCGCAAAGGGGTCGATCTCCGTGTCGCCGTAGAGGAACGCGACGCGGCAGAGCACCAGGTTGTTCTCCCGGTCGAAATACGCGCGCACCTTCAGCTCGCGGCGGATGATGCGCTCGGCCAGCGCGCCGTCGAGCGTCACCGTTCCGGCGCGCTCCAGCGCGGGCAGCAGGTCGGAAATCACGCGGGTGCTCTGCTGCGCGTCAAAGCGGAACGCGGCGGGCGCGCCCGATCCGGCCTGCGCGGAGAGCAGCACGCGGACGATGCCCCGCTGCGTCTCCGGCAGGCGGAGCACGTCGCCCTCGCAATAGACGTAGGTGCATTCGCTGTCCAGCATGCGCAGGCTCTTGGGCATCTGCGCGCGCACCTCCAGCTCGCGGCCGCTGGCGAACACGCCGAAGAGCAGCTCAACCTGCCCGTCAAACACGCTCGGCACGCTGACGACCTCCTCGCCGAAGGAGATTTTGAACGGGCGCGCCATCAGGAGCTGCATCAGCCGGGGCACGAAGCGATCCGCCACGGTCAGGTATTTCGCGTCCAATCCGGTCTGCACGAGCTTGCCTTCCAGCTGGCAGACGTAGGCCGCGTCCTGCAGGAGCTTGATGATCTTCGCGTCCACACCGGTGAAGCCCATCCATTCCGGTTCGAGCACGAAGCCCTTGCCGAAGGCGATGGCCGTCTTTTCCTGCAAGCCGCGCAGGAACTGCGCCATGGATTTGACGACGTACATTCGCTCCTGCCCGACGCGCAGGGAGACGCGCACCGGCTCCCTTTCGCCCAGCAGCCGCAGCGTGATCTCCATTTCCAGCGGCGTTTCCATCGGCAGGGCGCTTTGCAGCGTGCCCATCAGCGCGCCCGCATTCTCCCGCGCACGGCGGCGGCGCATTTCCTCGATCGCGCCGGTGGAAATGGCCTGCATCATCGCCGCAGCCAAATGGCGGCACGGCTTATGCACGTTGCCGAAAAAATCGCACGAGCAACGCCCGCTCAGCTTGGTCGTCGCGCCCACGCGCACGATGCGCCTCGGGTCGCCGTCGACCGCGTAGCGCAGAAAACCGTTTTCATCCTCGAGGGGATGCACGCCTCCCTGACGGAAAATCACAAGCCCCGCGTTGTATTCTTCCTCCGGCGTGATACGCCGGATGATCTCCATACCTTCAACCACAAAATCTCTCCGCTTCCAAAAATATTAAACCGTAAAAAGGGTAACTTATTTTCTATTCTTTGCCGCGCCGCCGTATTCCTGCCGCTTCCCGGCGAATCCATCAGGATTTTGCGGTTTGCCAATTTCAGGCCGCGTCCTTTGGGGAGTTCGCCTCCCTTTTTCCCCGCTGCGCCAGCGCGCGGAAGATCACGGACGTCACCGCCGCGCCGATGGCGATGGCCGCGACGATCTGCACGGCGACCATACCCTCCTGCGCGGCGGCCGCGCCGCGGTTTTCCACCAGCGCGAGCATCGCCAGATAGAAGTTATATCCCGGCACGAGGGGCACCAGCGCGCTGAGCAGGAAGATCGTAGCGGGCGTGCGCATTTTGCGCGCCAGCAGCTCGCAGACCACCGAGACGAGCACCGTGGAGAGAAAATACGCGGACATCGTGCCAAAGCCCGCCATACCCAGCAGCACATAGGCCATGTAACCCGCCAGCCCGATGAAGGACGCGGGCAGAATCGTGTTTTTCGGCGCGTTGAGGATGTAGGCATAGCCCAGCGTGCCGCCGAACGCGCCGAGCGCCGCAACGATGATGGTGCGCATCACAGGGCGATCCCTCCCATCATCGCGGCCATTTTGAGGCCGGTGTACACCCCGATGGCCACGGCGGTCGCCAGCAGCATGGCCTCCAGCGCGCGCGCCATGCCGGAAACGAGATCGCCGTACACGGTATCCCGCACGGCGGTGGTCATCGCCAGCCCGGAGAGCAGCGGCATGATGCCGCCGATGATCGCCGCGTTGACGTTGTACACCGGCAGCGCGATTTGCAGCATCTGCGCCAGCACCGCCGTCAGCCAGCCGCCGACGAAGTTGCCCAGCAGCACGCCCATCTGGATATGCGCAAACCACGGCTGAACCGCCTGCACGATCACGCCGATGGCGAACGTCACGCCGAACGTCGCCGCGTCGCCGCCGAAGAGCAGGCAGAAGCTGGCCGCCGCCAGCGCGTAGGCGGGGATCAGGACGCGCTGCGAAAAGCCGGGCGTGCTGCGCGCCCGTTCCAGCGCGCGCTCGGCCTGCTCGGCGCTGAGCTTGCCGTGCTCCACCTCGCGGGAGATTTCGTTGACCATCGCAATGCGCCGGCTGTTCGTGCCGCGGCGGCTGATGCGCCGCACGTACGCGCGCCCGTCCGCCTCCAGAAAAACCGACGTCGGAAACGCCGCGATGTTGACCTGCTCCATGCCGAAGCCCTTCGCCATGCGCTGCGCCGTCTCCTCCACGCGGTAGGTTTCGCTGCCGTTTTCCAGCAGAAGCTGCGCCGCCGCGCCGACAATATTCAGCTTTTGTTCGTCTGTCTTCATACGATTCCTCTTTGTTTTGCTATGGCTCTTTTTTGTTCTGCTCATGCAGCGCCTTGCAATTCCGGGTTCAGGGTCGCAACATTACTTCACAAAAACGTCTTTTCCATCCGAAACCACAACCAAATCCCCATCCCGACCGCTGTGCACATCCGTCCCCAGCTCTTTCAAAATCGCCACGACCATCGGGCTGGCCGCTTCCTCGTCGCTGTCGGGAATAAACGCGATTTTCGGCGAACAGGCCGCCAAAAACGCCGCGCTCGCATCCACCAGCCGCCCGTGATACGGCACCTTCAGCACGTCGCAGTCGATATCCCCCGCGTGCAGGAGCTCCGTCTGCCGCGCGTCCTCCGCGTCGCCGGGAAACAGGAATTTCGTTTCGCCGTAGGTCAGGTAGGTCGCGAGCGAAAAATCGTTCTCCTCGTCCGCGCCGTAATCCGTCCGCTCGGCGGCGGTCACGCGAAGCCGCGTCTGGCCGAACGTCTCCGACCATTCGCCCCCGGCGGGCAGAATCTCCCGCTCGGTTTGGGGGCTCTGCTCCAGCGCCTCCATGAACTGCGCGTACTGCTTACTCTCTTTTTCGTATTGCGGCAAAATCACCCGCGCGACGGAAACGCTTTCCAGAATCTTATCCGCGCCGCCGACGTGATCCTTGTCAAAATGGGTAATAATCATCGCGTCGAGCCGCTCAATCCCTTCTTCGGCAAAGCGCTCGGCCAGCTTCTTGCCACCCTTGTTCGTGCCCGCGTCGATCAGGATGCGCGAGCCGTCCTCCGCCGTTATCAGCGCCGCGTCGGCCTTGCCCATATCGTAAAACGTCACCGTCACGTCCTGCGCCCGCGCGGCGCAGCCCGTCAATGCCATGATGCAGCCCGTCGCCAACGCCGCGACGCATGCTAAAATCTTTTTCATCACAGTCCCTCTCCCTTTTCTTTTTTTGAGGATCGTTTTTGCCGTTGAACGCCCTCAGTCAGCTTGTTGACATAAGCAAACTTGGCTTGAATCGCAAAATCAAGAAATTCAGCGATTCTTTCATTTGCGCAAAGGGCTATTCTCCCCCCTTCGGGGGGGGGGAATAGCTTTTTGTCTACCGTCTGAGATCTTCGGATCGTTTCTTCCGTTTTGCTATTATATCAAAAGAATAGACGAATGAAAAGCGGCCAATCCTGCCGCCTTGACGCGCCGGGAGACAGAATTTATAATGGTTTCGTTATTCTGCTGAAACGGGTGTGTGTATGCAAAGCTATATCGAAACCCTCGGGCGCATGATTTCCGCTCAGGTCGCGCCCCATCCCCGCCGCGCGCGCCGGATGCTGACGGCGGCCTATTCGTGGGTGCGCTTTTCCGGAAAATGCCAAAGGCTGACGGACGCCAAATCCGCCTATGCGCGGATGAACGGCGCGGTCGCCCGCTCCCTTGTGCGCGGCCTTCGCCATCCCGAGCGCGCCGTGTGCGTCAATATCTTCATGCCGTGCGAAATGCTGCACGCGATGGGGCTCACGCCGATGTTCCCGGAGGGGCTTTCCGTGTACGTCGCCTGCACGGCCTGCCAGCATGTCTTCGCCGAGCGCGCGGAGGTCTCCGGCATCCCGGAGAGCTTCTGCTCCTATCACAAGACGATGCTCGGCATGGCGGAAACCGGCGTGCTGCCCAAGCCGCTGATGATCGCCGGAACGACGCTCGCCTGCGACGCGAACCAGCTCTCCTTCCGGCGGCTGGCCGCGCTTTATCCCGCGCCGCTGACGATCATCGACGTGCCCGGCCGCGCGGACGACGACGCCGTGGCCTATGTCGCCGACCAGCTTCGCGGCATGACGCGCAGGCTGGAAGCCCTGACCGGGCGAAAGCTCGACGAGGCGAAGCTGCGCAAGTCGATGGCCTGTGCCGACCGCACGCTAAAGCTGATGCGCGAATACGCCGCCCTGCGCGCGGAGGTCACGCAGGACACGACGATGACGGGCGAACTGTGCAGCCTGATTGCGACGCACTGCCTTCTCGGCCACGCGGACGGCGAAAACTACGTCCGCGAATTGATTGAAACCGCCAGACGCGCCCCCCGGCGGGAGACGACGCGCCGAAAGCGCATCTTCTTCATCCACACCCTGCCCAACTGGCAGGATTCCATGATCCGGATGCTCGAAACGGAAAACCGATGCGAGCTGGTCGGCTGCGACCTCACCTTCGATTCGCTCACGGCGCTCGACCCGGAAAAGCCGTTTGAAAGCATGGCGCGGCGGCTGCTCGCCAACGTGAACGGCGGAAGCGCCGCGCGGCGCATCGACAACGCGATTGCGTGGGCAAAGAAACTGAACGCGGACGGCGTGATCCTCTTCTGCCACTGGGGCTGCAAGCAGACGATGGGGCTGTCCACGCTCGCCAAGCGCAGGCTGGAGGAAGCCGGTCTGCCGACGCTGGTGCTCGACGGCGACGGCTGCGACAGCCGAAACGTCGCGGACGGACAGATGGTCACGCGCGTCGGCGCGTTTCTGGAACAACTGGAGGGGATGGACGCATGATCGGGTATAGCTGCAAATACGCGCCGTTGGAGCTGGTCGCGGCCTACGGCGAAGAGGCGCTGCTGCTCGACGCGGAGACGGCGGATTTTTCCCGCGCGGAAACGCTGACCCACGCCAACGTCTGCTGCCACGCCAAGGCGCTGCTGACGCAGGCGCTCGACACGGACGAGCTGGTGCTGACGGATTGCTGCGACGCGACGCGGCGAATCTGCGACGTGCTGCAGGACGCGGGCAGGCAGCGCTTTCTCTTTCAATTCGATTTGCCGCACGACGACGCGACCTGCGCCCGCGCGAGCCTGACGCGGGAGCTGATCCGCTTCGCCAACGCTTACGGCGCGTACACGGGCAGGGCGTTTTCCAAAGAGGCGTTCTTCGCCGCCTGCCGGAATCACTCGAGCGCGCATCCGCCGCGCGAGCCGTTTATCGCGGTGCTCGGCGCGCGCGTCAGCCCCCAGCTCCTCGGCCAGATTCGCTGTGCGTTCCCCATCCCGGTGGAAAATCTGACGTGCAGCGGCCTGCGGACGCTGGAAGACCCGCCGGAGGAAGCCGCCGGCTTCTCCTTCGAGGCGCTGATGGATTGGTACGCGGGCGCGCTCCTTCGCCAAACGCCCTGCATGCGCATGACGGATATCGCGTCGCGCCGCGCGCTGTATGAAAACGAGAACATCCGCGGCATCGTCTATAACACGGTCAAATTCTGCGATTATTACGGCTTTGAATACGCCGATCTGAAGGCGAAAAGCGCCGCTGCGCTGCTGAAAATCGAATCGGATTACACGCTGACCGCGCCGGGTCAGCTTTCCACGCGGCTGGAGGCCTTCCGCGAGCGTCTCGGCCTGACTACGCCGGACGGCGGGGCAGGCAACCCGCCGCCCGCCGCCGAAAAAGCGGCGCGGAAGAAGTATTTCGCGGGCATCGACAGCGGCTCGACGACGACGAACATGGTCGTGCTGGATGAAAACGAAGCCCTGCTCGCCTTCGCCATCGTCCGAACCGGCCCGCGCGCGCACGTCGGCGCGCAGGCGGCGCTTGAAACCGTCTGCCGGACGCTGCACATCGAGCCGGACGCCCTTTCCGCCATCGTCGCGACGGGCTACGGGCGAAACAACATCCCCTTCGCCACGCGGACCAAGACCGAAATCACCTGCCACGCGCGCGGCGCGCACGCGCTGAACCCCGCCGTCCGCACCATCATCGATATCGGCGGGCAGGACAGCAAGGTCATCAACCTCGACGAAACCGGCCATGTCTCCGGCTTTATGATGAACGACAAATGCGCCGCCGGAACGGGGCGGTTTCTGGAAATGATGGCGCGCACGCTCGAGCTGGATATGGAGGAGATGAGCCGCCGCGGCCTGACGTGGGAAAAGGAGCTGACCATTTCCAGCATGTGCACGGTGTTCGCCGAATCGGAGGTGATTTCGCTGATCGCCGACAACCACACGGACAGCGATATCATCCACGGGCTGAACCAATCCATCGCCGGGAAGACAGCCGCCATGGCCGCGCGCGCCAAGGGACAGCCGCCCTATATGATGACCGGCGGCGTCGCGCGGAACCGGGGCGTTGTGCAGGCGCTGGAGGAGAAGCTGGGCGCAAAGCTCTTCATCAGCGAAAACCCGGATCTCTGCGGCGCGCTCGGCGCGGCGCTCTTCGCCCTGCACGGCGATTGATTTTGCTTGCGCCCCGCGCACAATCGCGGTATAATCGCAGTATAACCGGTATCAAAAGGGGGATTTCCGATGGGTCAGTCTTTTATTCCCGCGGGCTATGCGCCGCACCTTTCGCTGTATGAAACGCAGAGCGCCATCAGCCTGATTAAGCGCGTGTTTCAGGATGCGCTCTCCCGCGAATTGAATCTGCGCCGCGTGTCCGCGCCGCTTTTCGTCGAGCCGTCCTCCGGCCTGAACGACGATCTCAACGGCGTGGAGCGCCCGGTCGGCTTCGATATTCCCTGCGCGCACGCCAACGCGCAGGTCGTCCATTCTCTGGCCAAGTGGAAGCGCATGGCGCTCTATCGCTACGACATCCACCCCGGCAAGGGCATTTACACCGACATGAACGCCATCCGCCGCGACGAGGAGCTGGATAACCTGCACTCCGTCTACGTCGATCAATGGGATTGGGAGAAGGTCATCACGCCGGAGGCGCGCACCCTGTTCACCTTGCATCAGGCGGTGACGGACATCGTCTCCTGCATCTGCGATACGCAGCTCACCGTGCGCGGCAAGTATCCCCAGCTATGCGACACGCCGCTGCTGCGCCGCCGCGTCACCTTCGTCACCGCGCAGGAGCTCGAGGATCTGTACCCCGATCTCACGCCCAAGCAGCGCGAAAATGCGTTCACCAAGAAGCACGGCACGGTGTTCATTCAGGGCATCGGCGGCAAGCTGCGCTCCGGAAAACCGCACGACGGCCGCGCGCCGGATTACGACGATTGGGACATGAACGGCGATATCCTGTTCTACAACCCGATTCTGGACAGCGCGCTGGAAATCTCCTCCATGGGCATCCGCGTCAGCCCGGAATCGCTGGATCGTCAGCTGACGCTGGCGGGCTGCGACGACCGCCGCAAGCTGCCGTTCCACAGGATGCTGCTGGAAGGCCAGCTTCCCCTGACGATGGGCGGCGGCATCGGTCAATCCCGCCTGTGCATGCTGCTGCTGGGCAAGGCTCATATCGGCGAGGTGCAGTCCTCCATCTGGAACGAGCAGACCCGCAAGGTCTTTGAGGACGCGCATATCACGCTGCTGTAACTCCTTCCGTCACGACTTCGTCGTGCCAACCTTCGGCATTTCACCTGTTTGTTTCCGCCACAGGCGACAACAGATTCGATGTCCCTCAAAGAGGGAGGCACAGACTGTAGATAAAAAGCTAATCTCCCTCAAAGAGGGAGGCATCCTTCTTTTTCCATTCCTTCTTCTCCTCGCGAAGGTATTGAATCGCGCATCATCTTAAAGCCTATATCTTAGGGGGTTATTATGCGTTACACGATTGAAAACGAGTTCATCCGCCTGACCGTCGATTCCCTCGGCGCGGAAATGGTCAGCGCCATCGATCTGGCCACCGGAAGCGAGATGATCTGGTGCGCCGATCCCGCCGTCTGGAACCGCCACGCGCCGATCCTCTTTCCCTACGCGGGCAAGCTGACGGGCGGCCATTTCAAGGCGGAGGACGGCAAAATCTACGCCGGCGGCCAGCACGGCTTCGCCCGCGACATGGAGCATGCCCTGCTGAACCAGACCGCGCGCGAATTGACCTTCGAGCTGCGTTCAAGCGACGAGACCCGCGCAATCTGGCCGTATGATTTCGCGCTGCGCACAACCTTCTCGCTCGAAGGCCGCCGCGTCCGCCACGCCGTCAGCGTCCGCAACACGGGCAAGGAGACCCTGCGTTTCGGCCTGGGCTTCCACCCCGGCTTCACCCTGCCGTTTGACGACAAACACACCGACGCGGATTACGACATTCTGTTTGACACGGTGGAATCCCCGCTGTGCCTGAACACCGCGCCGAACGGGCTCATCGGCGCCGCGCCGGATTACTACCTCGCCCGCAACGTCACCCGCATCCCGCTGAGCGCCGAGCTGTTCGCGCGCGACAGCCATTGCATGGTGAACCTCAAATCCAAATCCATCTGCGTGCTGGAGCGCGACACCGGCCGCCGTATCCGCGTGGACATCGAAAACTTCCCGTACACGCTGATCTGGTCCACGCCGCAAAAGCCGATGCGCTTCATCTGCGTCGAGCCGTGGCACAGCATCCCCGGCGAGGACGACGGCCCCATCGAGTGGGCGCAGAAGCCCTGCGCCGCCAGCCTTGAGCCGGACAAGGTCTGGCAGACCGCGCTGGATATGGCGTTTGAGCGGTAAGCGGGCGGCACTCAGCTTCGGTTGGGTGCCGCCTGTTTTTATACAGCTAAGGGTTGAAAATCGCTTGTTTTTGGCGCAAAGCAATATCTCTAAATGGCGATAACCTCCGCCGCGCCTATTGAAAATGAAATGATTGCTGTGTTATGCTGTGTGTATACACGAACAGGTGGGACGTTTGACGATCTGATCTACAATGACCTGCTGACGTATGCAGTTATCGTTTTGAATGGCAACACAAAGATGTATTCTGAAGCAGCTAATGCGTACGGTCTTATGGATCAGATTACATGAGAAGTAAAAGTTTGGTACACCGAATACCGAGTTGAGAAAAATGCACGAGGAAATAACACAGAGGTGAACGATTTATGGAGGTTACATTTATAAATCCCGGCGTCGATTATATGATTCAGAGTATCATGCATTTTCAGGCCGAAGGAGAAGCTGAATTCTGGTCCGAACCTTTATACCATTTCTATCCGCAGCTTGACAGGACATTCGCTGCAAGTTTGCCAGTTGCAGAAAGAAGAGACTACATTGAACGTGCCATGAGGGCTGCGTATGCTGAGTTGGAGAACACAATCAACGAGAAGGTGACCTTATATTCTCATCACTGGAACGCTTGCAAAGCGCAGATTACAGCCGCTTTATCAGAGGCTTTCGGCATAGATTGCACAGGCTTATTTAATGACCTGCATTGCAATTTGAGTTTGAACCCTATTGAGCCGCGTTTTCTAAAAGAGCACTGCTATGACACATTTTATTTGAACAGCGCAAAGGGTGCCATTGGCGGTGGAATACATGAGATCATACACTTTATTTGGTTCTATGTATGGAACCAGTTGTTTGGAGATAACTACGACGAATATGAGCGTCCCTCACTCAAATGGATATTGAGCGAAATGGTGGTCGAATCCGTGATGAGAGATAAGCGGCTCAGCTCCATCAACCCATATTTCCCGAGAGAAAACGGTGGATGTGTCTATCCGTATTTCTTCGATATGATGGTAGATGGGAAACCTATTCTTGACACATTGGACGCTATGTACAGAAGCCAAAATATTGAAGATTTTATGCGAAGCAGCTACGCCTATTGTCAAGAGCATGAAACAGTAATTCGAGAACATATTCTAAAATCAGAGGGGTAAGTTATGCCTGACAACAGGAACTGGAATCGGCCGATACGGATCATTTTTTTCGTAGATGAAAAGGACTTTTCTTGATAAAAGCAAAAATAACAGCACTGAAACCGTGTGCAGAGGTAGAAAAACCATGAACAAAGATATGTGCGTAGCCTGTGACGATGGGAGCAAGTATACATTCCCGTGGACGAACCGCTAAAAGCGGAACAGGCGTGACCGAAATCACGCCTGTTCCCAAAAACTTGAATTTTGCTTTTTGTATACAGTCTGCAAGAGGCCTTTCGGTCTCTTTTTCTTTTGCCCTTACATCGCGAACATCGTCATGCCCTGCAAGCCCTTGATCTTCACGCTGAACGCGCCGCTTCGGGCGGTGAAAATCTGCCCGTCGTCGGAAACGAGCGTCTGCGCGCAGGAGACGTCCGCGCTCGTCAGGTAGACGACGACCTCTCTGGCGCTGCGGTTGATGAGCGTCACGGCGCAGGCGTTTTCGGCCTTTTTGCCGAACGCATCCTTCCCGTTTTCGTTTTTGCGGATCACGCCCAGCACGGCCGAGCAGGGCGCGATATACGCACATTCGCCGGTTTTCAGCACAGGATGGCCGTTTCGCATGGCGGTCATGGCTTTGTAGCGCGCCAGCATATCCTGATCCTCGCGCCCCCACGGATAGGTACGGCGGCAGAACGGATCGGCACAGCCCTCCACGCCCGCCTCGTCGCCGTAGTAGATGCACGGCATGCCCGGCACGCTGAACACAAACCGCAGCATCAGTTGTTCGCGCAGCGCGCCGATCATGCGCTCCTCCTGAGAGAGGCGGTGATCCGCGCGCTGGCTGCGGGGAATATCGCTGCCGTCGTTTCCGGCCAGCACGTTGAGGATGCGCGGCCTGTCGTGGCTGCCCATCAGGTTCATCAGCGCGTAAAGAAACGGCTTGGGATAATTCTGCGCCAGCGAGGAAAGCTCCTTGGCGACGGCCGCCGCGTCCTTCTGCGCCATCAGAAACGCGATCAGCGCGTCGCGGAGCGGGTAATTCATCACGCTGTCCAGCGTGTCGCCGAGCACATAGGAGCGCATCTGCCCGTAGGCGACCTTGTGGCTCGCATCCTCCCAGACCTCGCCGACAGCCGCTCGTGCCCTTTCTGACCCAGTGGCGCACGACGGAATCATCATCCTTCAGAATGAAGCGGCGATAATCCTCGTCCATTTCGTTGACGTTCGGCAGGGTTTTGAAGCCCCACCAGCACTCGTAATCATCCGGCCAATGGCGGAAGGTGAACCATTTGTAATACGGCGAATCGGGGTCGCGATACGCGCCGACGTGCTCGCCGTAGGTGCCGCGGCGGTTGAAATACAGGCTGTCGTCGCCGACGTGGGAGAATACGCCGTCGAGCATCACATGGATGCCCAGCTTTTTCGCATCCTCGCACAGACGGCGAAGCGCCTGCTCACTGCCGAACATCGGGTCGATTTTACGGTAATCGCC
>OHYF01000460.1_pt1 | contig 20981 bp, 8 predicted proteins | sample 1580111 | NCBI WGS metagenome assembly OHYF01 (sample SAMEA3882530, study PRJEB24775) | human gut metagenome | biome: human-associated habitat; feature: intestine environment; material: feces | place: Netherlands | collected 2009/2010
CCGCGGAAAGCTGTGATTTCTCCGTTGAATTCAGTGTTTTCAGTTGTAGCGAACCATTGTGAAGCATCATATCCGGGAGTGCTCCAGGCACTTTCACGGCGTGCGTCATACGTCTCACCGTTATAGATGTCTCCTAAAATGACGGGACCACAGTAGGAACTGCTCCAGTCCGTTCCGGTTACGATGTTTTCTATCGTGCCGTCTTCGTATTCAAGCCTTAGTTTGGCAATGAATCCGAGCGAGGGGGAACCGTACATGCCATGGGCGATGGCGCCGCCCCACCAGCCGTTGCTCACTTGTGCGCCGACTGCGTTTTCGCCTTCTTGTATAAGAGGGGTCACATCGTAGGTCATGTAGTTGATTTCTTTTCTGTAGTCGGTCCAACCCGGTTTCAGTTCATCATACATGGTCGTGCCGTCTTGTCCGACGCGTTTTCCATTAATGAACAAATCGAATACCCCAAGAGCGGATGCGTAGATTTTAGCCGATTTCACCGTGCTTTTTGCCGTGAAGACCTTGCGGAAAAGAGGGATGCCTTTTTCTGTACCGGTCTGCATGGCACAAGTCTCTTCGTAAGTGGAGTGTACGCACAGCATTTTGCTTCCTTCCTTCGTCACCACGGTACCGTCGCTGAATGCCATTCCGCTTCCCTCGAAATCCTCGGAAAAGGTCACGGTACCTTGTGTGCCGTCCTCTTCATCGTAGGTGGTCACTTTGATATTGTCATAATATGCCATTTCGTCCATGGTCAGGTCGTGGTAGGTGCGGAAGCCGACAAGTCCGTTTTTCAGTCGGCCAGAGGTGTCGGTATAGGTGTCCACAAGTGCCCCGTCGATATAGGTCTCTACGGTTGTGCCTTTCACCTTGATGGTCAGATGGTGGAGCGAGCCGGTGAGTTCGGCTTTGGTGAAAAACTTACCTAAATCGGCATCGTTGGAACTGAACGTACCGTTTGTTTTCACATGACGGCGCAAGAACGGCGTATCTTTATCGCGCACATTGATGCCCCACAGGTGGAAATTGTCCGTGTCGTAGCCTGAGAAGATAATGCCTGCGTTGTCACGTTCGATGAGGAAATCCAAATCGAGCGCATATACCGCTGGAGTGTGCATGGGACTGTACCAGGAATAGGAGGCTTCGATGAACAGGCGTCCGTCCTTGATTTGTCCTGTAGTAAAAGGATTGTTTTCGTCCGAGAAGTCTTCGTGAAGCAATATTTTCGGATTCTCTCCCTCTAAGTCGGTTACGGTAAAGTTGTCGAAATAAGCACGTTCCGTATCATTGTAATTGTTTAGGGCACGGTCCTGGCGGATGCCTACCGTACCGTATCCGTAATCTCCTCCGTCGGGATTCGTACGGGTGTCGATCAATACGTCGTCAATGTACGTACGCGCCACGTTGCCGTCCACTTCGATGCGCAAGTGATAGGTCTTATGCAGTTGTACGTCGATGAATGGGCGTAGATCTATCTCTGCCAGACAGGTCGCGTCCGTGAGGTTGGGGCCGCGCCAGATATGGGGACGGAAACGGGGATAACCGGCTTCGAGATTCACTTGCCACATATAGTAATGACTGTGCTCGGCATTCGAAGCGAAAATGATACCGGCTGAAAGGTTTTCTATCTCGAAATCCGTTTCCACGGAATAGTGCGTGATGACGTTTTCGGTTGAGGATAGAGGAGTATCCGTCGCTTTAATCCAACGTGCGCCGTCCCATCCGCTGCCGAGCAACCCGGTTTCAAAATATGCTTCTTCGGACGAAGTGGATTCGCGTCCTTTGTTGTCCCATACGGTCACAGTCCAATAGTAACGGGTGGAGGGAGACAACTGGTTGCCGCCATAAGGCACGTCTATCTGGCGGTCGGATTCGATTCGGCCGGAGGTCCATACTTGTGTGGTGTGCGCAGCATCGGTGAATACGGAAATCTCGTAGGCGGTTTGTCGGATGCCCCGTTCATTGTTTGCATCCATCATCCAACTGAACATGGGTTTTTCCACATCGATACCTACAGGGTTTTTCACAGCTTCCGTACGTAGCCTTTCCACTTCCATGGCATAGGTGGAGTGCATGCCCAAAAGGCCGATGGCACACCATAAAACGGCATGGCGGAACAACGAAAGAAGTCGTGTGCGGTCTTGCATCCAGTTCATTGTCGGGCGTTTTGGGGCATATCCCGGAAAGAATGTGCCGGGAGAGGTCCGGCGTTGGTCTTTGTCTTGTTTCATGATATCATTATATCTAAAAATGTTTTCGGGGGCAAAGCTAACGGGATCCAGGCAAAGACGGGGGGAAAGGATTGCCAAAAGGGTGGAAAATTGCGGCAAAGTGTATTTTTTAGGGAGATACGCACTTGTCATGCCTGATTTCACATGTCCGGTTTGTCCTGGAACTGGCTGGGTGTTTGGCCGTATTCCTCCTTGAAGCACTTTGCAAAATACTTCGGGTCGTTGAAGCCTACGGCGTAGGCGACTTCGGACACGGTCATGTCGGCTTGCCGTAGCAGGCGGCAAGCCGACCGAAGACGGATATTCTTTACGAAATCCATCGGGGTGAGTCCTGTCATGGCTTTGAGTTTGCGGTTCATGGTCGATTTGGAAAGTTTGACTTCTGCGGCGAGGCTGTCCAGATTGAAGTCGCTGTCTGTGAAATGGTTTTCTACAGCCTTCATCATGTTTTCCAAAAAGGTTTTGTCCCGATTCTGGTAAGGGAGGACATTGCGGTCTGTATCCGGTGCGTGCAGGAATTGTCGGCTGCGTTGGCGGTATTGCAGAAGTAGGTTGTCGATGCGGGCGGTGAGTACGCGGATGTCAAAGGGTTTGGTCAGGTAACCGTCCGCTCCGGCTTCGTAACAGGCCGCATGAGTGTCGTCCGTGGCTTGTGCCGTGAGGATGATGACGGGAATATGGCTGGTGGACAGGTCCTTTTTCACCTCTCGGCAGAGTGTCAGGCCATCTGTGCCTGGCATCTTCAGGTCGCATACCATCAGGTCTATATTTTGGTTTTGGAGCTGAGAGAGTGCCTGTCTTGCGTCGTGGGCAGTTATGATGTGGTAGCGTTGTCCGATTAAACGCCCGATGGAATCGGTGATTTCAGCGTTGTCGTCTACGATAAGTATGGTCGGACGCAACCTTGCGGACGAGGTATGCGTGAGTCCGTCGGCTGACGGTCGTGTCGTATCCGCATCCGGATGGTTCACCATTGGTGGATGGCAGATCTCTTCTGGTCGGTAGGCAGTTTCTTCTAACGGCAGGTCGATGGTGAAACGGCTGCCCTTGCCTGGTGTGCTTTGCAAGTCCAATGTGCCGTGGTGCAGGTAGGCTAATTCTCGTGTCAAGGACAGCCCGATGCCATTCGATTCGGTTCCGTTGGCTTGAGGGGCGCGGTAGAATCGGGTGAATATTTTGGTTTGTTCTTGGGCGGAGATGCCGATACCTTCATCCCATACTTCTAACCGTAAGTGTTTGCCATCGTCTTTCTTTGCAGTACGTAGCCGTATGCCGACGTTATGGTGGGATGATGTGTATTTGACGGCATTGGAAAGAAGATTGAATACCATTTCTTCCAATTTGTCCGCATCGTAGAATCCGTAAATTTCCTCAGGGCAAATGTCCAGGTTAAAGTCAATCTCTTTTTTGCGGGCCAGTAACGTGAAGTCCGTTTGCGCAATGTGGCGTATAAAAGCCGCCACATCACCGTAGCTTGCCTGTAAGGACAGGCTTTTCTGCTCGGCTTTCCGGAAGTCGAGTACTTGACGGATGAGCCTTTTCAGGCGGAGGATGTTGTCGCGCAAGCCACGGGTTATAGGGGAACCGGAGGGGTTGTTTTGTTCGATTTCATCGGTCAGGCAGGACAGGACGGTGAGCGGAGTGAGCAGCTCGTGGGAAACGTTGGTGAAGTATTCCAACTTTGTCCGGGCGATTTCTTCGCGTAACAGTTGTGCGTTCTTTTTGTGCAGGTGCTTGGCGTAAAGGCGGAAACCGCATACGCACAAGAGAAGAAGCATGACGGCATAGGCTATATAAGCTGTCCAGGTTTCAAACCATCGGGGTTGTTTGACAACCGTATAAGTGGTGCTTGGGCCTGTAGTGTGCCCGTTTTCGTCCATGCCCCAGACCTCTAATGTATAGGTCCCTTTAGGCAGACGGTCGTAGAAAGCCGTGTGTACACCGGCTCTGAGTTGTATGGGTGTCCGGTCCAAACCGGCAAGCCGGTATGCCATGCGGATGTTTCCGGAAGAAGAATATGTGAGGGAAGAAAACCGGAACTCGATGCGGGAGGCGTCCGCTGGCAAGACAATCAGCCCGCTGTTCCATGAAAATCCTTCGCAAGGGTCGGTCTGCATGCTTTTGTCTTCGATACGTAAGTCCGTGAGGAATATCTTGTCCGGCTTTATTTCTGGTTGCGGTTTGTCGGTACGTATGGCGATGAATCCTCCGTGGCCTCCGGCGTATAACAGTTTTTTATGTCCTGTACACGATGCGTTGTTGCGGAAAGCATATACGGGGACATGCTTGTCTTGTGTGCTGTAAGTATGCCGGGTACGCTTTTCCGGATTATATCGGATGACGGTACTCGGCGTGACAAGCCATAAGTCTTTGCCGATGGCTTCCAAATGGAGTACCGGGGACATGTCAGGCAGACCGGACATGGTGTGGTCCGACCATTTGGAAGCCTTTGGATAGAAACTGTAGAGGCAACCCAGTTCCGTAGCCATCCAAAAGTGTCCGGTGCTGTCGCAGCAAAGGTGTCGGATGCGATCGTGTGGGGACAAAGGTAGTTTATAGCGGGTTGTAGGGCGGATTCCGGTGGGAGAGGTACGCATGCAAGAGAGCCTGCCGGTGGCATCACTTACCCAAATCCTGCCTTGTTTGTCTTCGCAAAGGGCACTGACGTTTCCGGGGAGGTTTGTGACTGCGGCGAGAGGATGGCCGTCCGGTTTGAATACGAAAAGTTTTCTTTCTGTCATGACCCATAGACGGCCAACCGGGTCTTCAAGTATCCCGGTGACATGACCGGTTTCAGCCCCGTCGTGGGCTATAAGTAACGTATCGGTGAAAAGTATGTCCATACCCAGCCGTTGTGCCCGGAATACGGTCGGGACAAAAGCTGAGGCAGTCCATACCGTGTTGGGAGAACGGGAACGGGCGATGAAATTGATTTCCACATTCCTTTTTTGGGAATAGGGATGGAGGTTGTAGGTTCCGCTATCTGGGTCGTACAGCCCGATGCCGTTGCGTTCTTGATTGAACCATAGTACATCGCCTTCATCTTCGTGCATGCAGTTGATGTTGGCATCAAATCCTAATGCTTCTTTGATGAAAGGCAAGCTGTGTCCCGATAGCTCTTCCGGACAGAAAGATATATGATAGCCCGCATCGAATGCTCCTAACCAAAGGTTCCCTTCCCGATCTCTCAATAAAGTGGAAAACATCCGGTTGCGGTCGAAAGGGACGGATGTGGTCGAGGAATGCAATATGCCGTCAGTGGGACGGTCGAAGATACGCAAGGCATTGTAGGAGAGTATCCAAAGTTGTCCGTTGTGCCCGTCTTGTTCTATATCGAAGAAAATGTCATCTGCCACGTTCTGGTGTTCGTACATGTCTGCGCCGTTTCGTTCGGGATAAAAACGGAAAAGTCCATCGCCCCATGTACCTAACCAATAATGTCCATCGCAATCTTGAAACAAAACAAAAGGAATGTTGGCATTTCCTATGGTCGGATAACCGATGAAATGGTCTTTTTCAGTATCCCATCGGAATAAACCTTTACCCCAGGTCAATATCCATAAGCGCTGGGCGTGGTCTTCATAGATGGAAGTAACGGCGGCTTTCAGGTCATATCGTTGAAGGATATGCAACTGTTCGTCGCATCGGTACAAGGCTTGTGCCGTGGCAATCCATAACTGCTGTTTTTTGTCAGTGTACACATATTTGATTTCCGTACGGCAAAACGTGCCATTCAGGACGGGTACCCATTTCCATGTTTGTTTGTCGAATAGGTTCAGTCCGTTTTGTGTACCGATGAATACGCGGTGTTCCGTATCGGTAATCAACGTAATGGAGTTGTCCGTCAGTAGGTCGGGATGTAAGGGATCGGATTTGAACACTATGGTTTCGTATCCGTCATAACGTGCTACCCCATGGGTTGTGCCAATCCATATCATGCCTTCGCGGTCTTGATGAAGGGAAGTAATTTCTCTTGAGGGAAGCGAAGAGGCAAAGGGAAGAGGAATGACCGAGTAATCCCGTGCGTGTAGGGTAAGGAACGAAAGGAACAATCCGGACCACAGGAACGTGAGGAATATGGACTTACAGCTTTTCATGTAGCTTAATTTATACAAAGTTACGAAAAGAGACGGGATGGGTTGCATGTTTGGGCGAAAAATCCTTTCTTTTTTAAGTATATGCCAATGCCACGCCGATTAGCGTGGCATTGGCTGAAAGTAATTCGTTTAATAGATATCTTCTCCGATACCGCCGGGGCCGCAGATGCTTATGGGAACGAGTTCCATATAATCTAAAGAGAAGCCTCCGCTGGTGGCACTGGACAGTACGGAACGTAAGCGTATCGTATGGTGTTTGTTGGGCTGTACTTGCACTTGGCAGATTTTCCGACGCAACAAATCGTTTTGATTGTAAAAGATAACGCATTTAGACGGGTCATAAGCCGGAGTTGTGGTAGTGCCGCTTCCTCCGAAGTAATAGTAGACTCCTTTGGGAGCGCTGTAATAACCATTGTTTTTCATTGTCCGGGCGTTTTCCTGTAGCTCTTCTTCCGTATAAATTCCCGAAGCACCGTCTTTTTCGCTCCTTAGGCCGTTCCAACCGTTGTAAAGCCCTCCGATGTTAGGCGCGTCGGCTTTGTCACGCATGTCAATCGGGAGGCCTTGGGGTATTCCGTCCACGTAGACCTGTCCGATACCACGACTATCCAACGCGCAATAACCGAGACGGAGCTCGTACTCTCCGGGAGGAACATTCGGCAGGCGGAATGTCACGTCATAACTCGTGCCTAACACGGCGATGTCATCTCCTTGATAGTTGGACCAATAGATTATCGGGCGTTTCACGATGAACATGGTATTCTCGCTGAAGGTTATGTTTTTCAGATAGCCGGGAGGGAGGTAATAGTTGAATCCTCCGCCTTCCGTCCCGTCCTCGCTGTTGTCGCCACTATTGTATTCTTTGAGGGGATTGCCGCACAACCGCATATTGTTGTTCGTCAGTTCCGGCCACAGAAGTTGGAAATCTATTCGCATCCGAGTGTTCATGATGGTGTTACGCATCGTAGGATCGTATGCCACCACGTCGTCGATGTAATAGTAAGCTACGTTCAAAGAGAAGTTCTCTTGTTCCGGAACGGTCAGATGGGCGCCCCGGATTCGTTCGTAATTGTTGTATTGGGAAGCATGGCAATGGTTGACATAAAACTCGGAGGGATATTCGACTGCCGGATCTACCGGACGGTACACCTTTTCCAATTTGATGGTAGAGAAGTCGAGCAGCGTGCTGACCCAGTCCGTCGGGTCGGCGTATGCGGTATGGATGCCGATGGTGTTTACCAGTTTGGCGGTGCTGCTGAACAAACGGTCGATGATATGGTAAGAAAGGAACATGTTCAACGGGTTATACGGGTGGGTCAGTGAACCTTTGTTCCAATAGAGTTGTTTGTATGTTTTATCAGAACCCGGAGCAGTCTGGTTCAGACCGAAAATGGCTTCCGCGTCCGCTCCACTGTATTTCTCCACGGCCAATTCGTAAAGGGCATCAATCTTTTCGTCCATGGTCATGCTTTCGTTGAAGCGGTCGGGGTATCTCTCATACAGGTCTTTGTCCGGTACGATGAGAAGAGTAAACCCACTGTAGCGGTGGTCCGGGAGTTTGGCTACGTAATCTTCATTTCCGATGCGCATGCTTTGGGTAAAAGGGGCATACTTCCCTTTTTCCTGTTCGTATTCTTCGTCGCGGTAACGGTATAAAGAGTCTATCAGTCCCGTTCGCCGGAGGGCTTCATAATAAATCTCGAAATCCTCGTGGTACTCGTCCAACAGCGTAGACCCCAAGCTGGTATTGGGTACCAGAACGCGGTCGACCGGATGTACCACACCGTTTTCCACGGAGTCGTTTTTCAGCTCGTTGATGATGGCGGCTCGGCGGTTGACGATGGTCAAGGCCATTTGATTGGCATCCAGCGTATCCCCTTTGCTTTCGAGAATGACAGGTAAGTCCAGTTCGTTGTTTTCCTGTTGCGTTTCGGGCAAGTCGTAAGTGTACATGATTCTTTCTATGATGCAGGCTCTCAACAGCGTATCGCAGAATGAGGCGGGAATGTCTTCCACAGATGCATATCCTTTCTCTTTCAGAAAGGCTTCCACGCCCGCATTGGTCGCAGGAAAGAAGGTGCGTGAGCCACGGCTTCCCAGAAAGTCCATTTTTCCGGCTCGTTCCGCAATGCGTTTGAACAGGCTGAAGTTCTCATGTTCGGTTAGAAAATCACTCATCATTTCACCTGTGAAGGTGTAATAGCTTTCCGCCGGCATGTCATCGTTACAACCGGTGAATAAGTTTGCCTGTCCTGCCAGAAGCAGGACAGTGCAAACGAATTTTGAGAGTTTTGACAGATGTTTCATGGTCTCAAAAAGATAGGTAATCAGGTTAATTATATGGTTTTGTTCTTTTCAGATTTACTTCAGGTCGAGACCGACGGAAGCCTTTTTCACACCCTTGCCTTTAACGGTCAATGTGAGCCGGCCTTTTTCTTTCCCGCTTTTCACGACCGCCATGGCACGGCCTTTCCAAGCCTTGCGTTCCGGAGCGGTGTAAGCCGTGCAGTCTTTCAAATCGGCGCTGCATGTAGCCAGTAGTGTGCCGGAACCTTGGAGTTCGAATGTCAGCAGGTTGTCGGCATTAGGCACTACCCGTCCTTGCTTGTCCGTGATTTCAGCTATGACATAAACCAAGGACTCGCCGTCGGCCGAGATTTCCGTGCGGTCGGCTGTCAACCGGATGCGTGCCGGTTTTCCGGCTGTTTCCAAAGTTCGTGATTCCGTCTCCCGGCCGTTTTCCACACCGACGATGCGCAAGGTGCCCGGTGCGTAGGGCAGGGTGAAGATGGCTTTGAATTCCTGCGTTCTCGTGGTCGGTTTCTCACCGATAAGTCGGTCGTTCAGGTAGAGGCGCACGGAAGGATAGTGTGAGTAGACTTCCACATCGATGTTCTTTCCTTCATGTCCCGGCCAGTTCCAACTTTCCCACGTCGGCCATACCGACCACAAGGTTTCTTTGATTTCACCGTAATAACCCGTAGGTTCCTTTACGGCCATGTAGAGTTTCTTCTCTGGGTTGAACAGCATTTCCCGGTAGTAGGAAATCGGTTTGCGCAATCCGGTCAGGTCGATGTCGCCGCAATAGGCACCATGCCACGGGAACTGGTTGCGGTGGTAATGTTCACCCTCCGACTCTCCTTTATAATAGAAGCGTCCGATACCCGATTCGCCGAGGTAGTCGATAGCCGTCCACACGAAGTCTCCGATGATATAGGAATGGTCGTTGACCCGTGCCCAGTTGGCGAATGCGTCGCGCGGGTAAGATTCCGTCTGCATCATGATGCGCGAAGGGACGCGTTCGTGGTCCGACGGGCCTTTGTGCATCATGTAGTTGTAACCCACGATGTCATGCGCGGCAGCCAACGGGTCGTAGATTTCCCAATCTTTGTCCCATGCCGCAAGGGCGGATGTCACCGGGCGGCTGGGGTCGAGGCGGCGTACATGGCCTGCCAACGCGTATGCCGTAAGGACAGCCTCGGGCGTTTTACGCTCGATGATTTCGTTCCCAATGCTCCAACAGAAGATAGACGGATGGTTGCGGTCGCGCAGTACCATGGATTCGATGTCTTTCGTCCACCAACGGTCGAACAGGATGGAGTAGTCTTTAGGGGTTTTGGCCGACCGCCATCCGTCGAACGATTCGTCGATGACCAGAAGCCCCAAGTGGTCGCACGCATCGAGGAATGCTTCGGCGGGAGGATTATGCGAGGTGCGTACGGCGTTGAATCCGGCCTCTTTCATCAGTTGTGCCTTACGCCATTCCGCATTGCGGTAGGAGGCGGCACCGAGCGGACCGTTGTCGTGATGCACGCATCCACCGTTCAGTTCTATGGCTTTACCGTTCAGGACGAGGCCTTCTTCGGCACTGTATTCCATATGGCGCACCCCGAACGTAGTGGTGACCGTGTCGGCCGGTTCTCCGTTGGTCGGTACGAGGCAACATACCATCCGGTAGAGGTTCGGTGTTTCAGGACTCCAGAGCTTGGCGTTTTCAAAAGGGAATTGCAGTTTGACTTTGCTTGTCCGGTTCGCTTCAAGGGTGACAGTTTCTTTTTGTGTGAGAATGGTGTGGCCGTCCAAGTCGGTGACCGTGCAAAGCAGTGTGGCCGGGAGGTCTTTATCGCGGTTGGCGAGCGTGGCTTCCACTTCCACCTGCGTTTTCCGATTCACTTGTTCGGTGGTGATACCGATGCCCCACGGTTCAAAATGTGCCTTGGGGGTACGGATAAGTTTCACGTTGCGGTAAATGCCGGAACCGGTGTACCAACGGCAGTTCTTCTGTCCCGAGTTGTCCACACGCACGGCAATGACATTCTTTGAGGTAAGGCGTGATGTCGTGGTAGAAAGACGAATAACCGTAGGGACGTATGCCGAGATTATGTCCGTTGACGAATACTTCCGCATTCATGTAAACTCCTTCGAAATAGAGGGTGGTTTCGGGACGTCGGGAGTCCGGTACGAAATCGAATGTCTTGCGGTACCAACCGATGCCGGTGGGATAATACCCTCCGTCGTTACCGGCCGGATTAGCCTCTTCAGGACGGCCTTCAATGCTCCAGTCATGGGGCAGGTCCAACGTGCGCCAGTGGTTGTCGGCGAAGTCCGGACGTGAGGCTGCGGCGGTATCGCCTAAAAAGAAATTCCAGTTTTCGTTGAAGTTCACTTCCCGGTTTGAACGTGCACCGTTCGGAATGGCAAGCTCGTCTGCACGGGAGTAGCGGGCGGCAGCCGGAAGGGCGTTTCCGATTCCGAATGCGAAAAAGAGGGCGGCCATCCACTTCAACCGGATACTCCGATGTGTACGTAAGTTCGTTTTCATTTGAATCTGTATTTTTATGTGTTTTGATTGATTTGCTTACAAAACTATATGAAAAGAAGGATACGGAGGGATAAAAAACTGCCAGAAAGGGGGTAAAATCCTATTCTGACAGTTTTTTACCCCTCTTTTGTGATTGGTCTCTGCCTGTTACGGTTTTATTTTTCTTTCTCTTGGTATTCGCGGGGTGTCAGTCCGAACTCTTCTTTAAAGCACTTGGTGAAATATTTAGGTGAAGAGAAGCCCGTGGCGTAGGCTATTTCAGCGATGTTACGGTCGCGGCGTGAAAGCATCTCGCAGGCGTACTTCAGCTTGATGTTCCGGATAAATTCCAAAGGCGTAAGTCCGGTCATGGCCTTCACTTTGCGGTGGAGGGTGGATTTGGATACATTCAAATGGCCGGACAGTTGTTCCAAATCGAATCCTTCTTCGGCCAAATGGGTGTGGATACAGTCTGCCATGTCCTGAAGGAACCGGGTGTCGCCGGAAGAATATTCCAGTTCGGCCAGACGGACGTGGTCTTCCATCCTGAAAGCCTGTTGGCGGTTCCGGTAGGTGCGGAGCAGGTTGTCTATCCGGGCGGCCAACACTTTCAACTCGAACGGTTTGGCCAGATAACCGTCCGCTCCGGCTTCATAGCAATCTACCCGGTCGTCCGCGCTCTGTTTGGCTGTCAGCATGATGACGGGGATATGGCTGGTTTCGAGTTGTGATTTGAGCTTCCTGCACAGGGCGAATCCGTCCATGCCCGGCATCATGACATCCGATACGATGAGGTCTACGGCGTGTGCCTTGAGTTGTTTCAGAGCCTCCAACCCGTTTTCTACCGTGAGCACCCGGTACTTCGTTGTCAATATTTTCTCCATCATTTCCAACAGTTGCATGTTGTCGTCCACGAGAAGGATGGAAGGGCGGTCGTTTTCGGTCTCTCCGGCTTCGGAAGACAGTTCCTGCACTACTGGGGAGGAGGCTTCCGGGGCAGTGACGTCCGGTACTGATATTTCGGCATCCACCGGCTGTGCCTCGGGGCGGTTCTGCACGAGGGCGGCTGACGGAGCTACCCACGGAAGGGTTACGGTGAAACGGCTGCCTTTGCCCGGTTCACTTTCCAACGTGAGGCTACCATGGTGCAAGGCGGTCAACTCTCGGGCCAGTGCCAATCCTATGCCGTTCGATTGTCCGCTACGTCCGTTGCTTCCGGTGTAGAAGCGGTCGAATATCCTTTTTTGTTCTTTGTCCGGTATGCCGACACCCTCGTCTTGCACGGTGAATACCACGTCTTTTTCTGTTCCGTTTTGCCGGATTTCCACGATGAAATCGACATTTTTTCCACTTGGCGTGTACTTGACGGCATTGGAAAGCAAGTTATAGAGTATCTTGTCTACTTTGTCAAAATCCAACGTGCCCCGGCATTCGCCTTCCGGAATGCGGAGATTCAGCCGTACGCCTTTCTGTTCAGCCAAAGGCAAGAAATGGTGGGTACACAGTTGACGGGCGAAAGCGAAGATGTCGCCTTCTTCGGGGCGAAGTACCATGTTGCCGTTCTCGGTCTTACGGAAATCCAGAACTTGTTGCAACAGGCGTTTCAGTCGGTAAATGTTGTGGCGCAACACCGTGGTTTGGCGTTCCTCGGTCGGATATTGCCGTTCCCAGTAGTCACTTACGCAGGATATCACGCTGAGCGGTGTAAGCAAGTCGTGGGAGATGTTGGTGAAATAATCCAGTTTGGCTTGTGTCAGGGCTTCTTGGAGTTGTAACTGGTTGCGGCTGCGCAATCGTTGCAAGTAAAGTCTAAGGAGTACGTAAATGAGAAGCAAGGCTGCGGTTACGTAGGCCGCGTAAGCCCAAATGGTTTCGTACCAAGCCGGCAGTTGCGTGAGGCTGAGCAGCGTGACGGGAGCCTGCCATTGTCCGTTACGGTCTGTGGCTTTTACGACCAACCGGTAATTTCCCTTGGGCAGTTTTTGGTAGTAAGCCGTGTTTTCCCCTTCTTGCAGGTAGTTCCAATCGGTGTCGAGGCCTTCCAACCGGTAAGCATAGCGTACTTTTCCGCTTCGAGCATAATCTAAAGTGGAAAAGCTGACGGAAAGGTTGGCCGCTTCAGGTTGCAAGGTAAGCGTGTTCCGGTCGGGCTGTCCGGACACGTACCGTCCGGAAGGATTGAACAGCATACTGCGCATACCGCTTTTGAAGTCGGTCAGCATCACCGCACGTGAAAGAGCCTTAGGGGCGGATGACTGATACGAAACCGCCGCGTCCTCCGGCGTAGAGCGTACCGTCAGCCGAAAGGAATGCAGCTTGGTCGCGGAAGATAGGAGTGGACATATTGCCGTCCGAGGAAGTGTATTGTTGCAGGCTGTGGCGCTGTGTGTCGTAGTGGATGAAACGATTGTGGGAGACGAGCCAGAGGTGGTGGTTCCGCCATAACAGATTCAATATCGTCATGCCTTGCGTGTCGAAACGGTCGCTGAAATCTTGGAAAACCGAATCCTTCGGTTGACCGTACAGGATGCGCCCCATACTGGTCGCTACCCAAAAGCCGCCCGAGTCATCGGGACAGAGAAAGCGCGTCTCCTCGTCCTCGTGGTTCTGAAAGGTAAGGGGGTGCGGAATACATGCCATGCGTTTCCCTTCCACCTTTATTATATATAGACGTCGGGAAGTGGAGGCCCAGACGGACACAGCGTCTCTATGGGCAAAGGCGGTAAAGTGCAGGCTGTCGGGCGTGGAGAGCAGGGACGTGCCGTCGGCAGGCTGGCAGAGCATACGCCCTCCGCTACGCAACCAAAGTTTGCCGTCCGATGTTTCTTCCATCTGGTTGGCGGGAACATAATCACCGGAAGCGTCGGACAACCGGATACGGCGGTTTACCTTAAACGTTCCTTGGCCGTATGTCAGCAAGTACACTTGGTTGCGGTGGGGAGCTGCCACCCATAAGCCGCCGTTGGCAGGACTGGATGCCGTGACGCGGGCATCTACCGTCAGGTTCTGGATTTCGGGGGTGGCGAAAACGGTTTTTCCGTGTTGCGGCTCATGGAGGCAGAGGCCGAAGCGGTCTTGGACGAACCAGAAGCGCCCCTGAGTGTCGCGATTCAAGGTGAGCAGATTGGGCATCCAGTCCAAGGTCTTGCGCAGGTCGTCCAACGGATAGTTCCGTATGGTTTCCGTATGAAACGTGAGCAACGTGCCACGGTCGTAAGAACTGAGCCACAGGTTGCCATCGTGGTCTTTCAGGATTTTGGTGTACATTTTGCCGGTGTCTATGTGTCCGGGCAAAGCCACGGGCATCAACTTCCCGGCACGGTCGTCATACCGGCATGCGTACAGGTTGTTGTAGGACAAAGCCCAAATGTAACCGAACGTGTCGTCTTGGGCTGTACTGAAAAATTTACGGTCTGCCACTTTTCCTCGTGGTGACTGTATGTCCTGACGGATATATTTCACATGTTTCAAGGTTTCATCGGTCAGGAGTTGCCACAGTCCTTCTCCCCATGTGGTGAGCCAGTACCGCCCGTCCCTGTCTTGGAAAAGCGTGAAAGGAGAGTTGGTCTGTCCCACCGGCGGCAGGTGGCGCAGGTCTTGTGTACTGTCCGTATAGACGAAAACTCCATTCGACGTGCATATCCACAGGCGTTCTTTTCCTTTCTCATAAAAGAAAGAGTTGATGTAAGACGGTTTGCCGTTTGGGGAAGGCAGGTTGATGGAGGTATATTCATGGTATGGGAAATGGGACTCTAATAGCCGGTCGTTCAAGGCTATCCATATACGACTTTTCCCGTCGGAACAAAGAGAGCGGATATGGGCTGTCTGCAACGGAGCTTCGCCCGGTGTGGTAATCCGGTAAGTCCGTTTGTCAATGAGGTTCAGTCCTTTTCTCGTCCCGATCCAAAGGTATGCACTGTCTTCCGCAATGCAGGTAATATGGTTGTGGGTCAGCCGGTTGGGGTGAAGGTAATCTGTTTGGAACGTTTGCAGGCGATAACCGTCGTAACGCGACAGCCCGTTCGTTGTGCCTATCCAGACAAAGCCGTCTTCGTCCTGATAGAGTTCCGTCATTTCGTTGGACGGGAGTTCTCCGGCGAACGGGAAGTCCGCCGACCAAATGGCTTGTGCCGGAACTTTCAGGGAAAGTCCCAACCAGAACAACAACAGGTAGAAAGTATTTTTCATTCGCATCCCATCCGAACTATGATGGACAAAGGTAGTGAAAATTTTGTTTCTGCTTTCGCCTTTGGTTATTTTTGCTTACGAGAAAATAAGATGTTATTTTTGCAGTATGGAAATGATGAGGATGAAGAAATTTTTCTGCGGCTGGCTTTTATGCAGTCTCTTGGTGGTGCAGGCTGTTGCACAATCTTCTTTTCGTGTGACGGGCAAAGTAATAGACCGGACGAGCCGTCAACCGGTGGTAGGGGCTTTCGTGTCTCCTGCTTCGATAGATACTGTGCGTGCGGTGACCGATACGGCCGGTGTGTTCGTGTTACCCCACGTGCCGCCCGGTATTTTTTCATTCCGGGTGACGGCGGCCGGGTATGTGCCGCAGGAGACGCCGGATTATATCGTTTCGGCTGTCACGCCCGAAGTGAACGTCGAGTTGGAGGAGGACATCAAGTCGTTGCATACTTTGACCGTACGTCCTAAGTCGTATGGTAAGACGGCTGAGGCTCCGGTGAGCGTGCAGGTCATCGGACTTCGTGAGATAGAGAAAAGCCCCGGAGCCAACCGGGACATTTCGCGCATCGTGCGCGGTTATCCGGGTGTGGCTTTTTCGCCGGTGGGATACCGTAATGATTTGATAGTGCGAGGCGGCGGTCCGTCGGAGAACCGTTTTTATATGGACGGTATAGAGATTCCGAACATCAACCATTTTGCCACGCAGGGGGCTACGGGAGGCCCGGTGAGTATCGTCAATGCCGATTTGGTACGTGAGATTAAGTTTTATACGGGGGCCTTTCCGGCCGACCGTGCAGGAGCCATGAGTTCCGTGCTCGATTTCCGTTTGCGCGAAGGCTCTTCGGAGCGTCAGACGTTCAAGGCTACTTTGGGAGCCTCCGAGGCCGCCTTGAGCGGGAGCGGCCATATCGGGGAAAAGACGACCTACCTGTTTTCCTTACGCCAGTCTTATTTGCAATTACTTTTTAAAATGATAGGTCTGCCTTTCCTTCCGAACTATATCGACGGACAGTTTAAGGTAAAGACCCGTTTGACGCCGTACGACGAACTGACGGTGATGGCATTGGCCGGAGTAGACCGGATGGAGCTGAATACGGATTTGGCAGGAGAAGACGAAGGTTCGGATTATATTTTGAGTTATCTGCCTAAGATAGAACAAGAGACTTTTACGGTAGGGGCTTCTTACCGGCATTATGCCGGAAGACATGTGCAGACTTACGTGTTGAGCCACAATTACCTGAACGACAAGAATCTGAAATATCGGAATAATGACGAGAGTACTGAGGAGAATCTCACGCTTCGATTGCGTTCCACAGAGCAGAAGACCACGTTCCGTGCAGAAAATATGACGACGTTGTCGGGTGGCTGGACGTTGAAAGAGGGTGCGGAATTGAACTACATGGATTATACCGACCGTGAACGCCGTCTTTTGTCGGTCGGGGATTGGTCTGTCTACCGTACCCATTTGGGGCTTGTCGCTTATGGAGCCTCGTTCTCTGCGGCTTATACGGCTCCGGAAGAACGATGGAGTGCGTCGGTCGGGGTGCGGGCAGACGGCAATAATTATTCATCGCGTATGTCCCGTCCGTGGGAACAGTTATCTCCGCGCGCTTCTTTCCGTTATGTTTTCTCACCCCATTGGTCGACGGCAGCTTCGGCAGGCTGGTATCACCAATTACCGCCTTACACGGCGTTGGGCTATAAAGACGCGACAAATCGGTTGGTCAACTGGGATTTACGTTATATGAATGTGGCGCAGGCAGCTTGGGGCGGCGAATGGAAAGCCAATGATCGTTGGGCTGTGTCGGTAGAAGGGTTCTATAAGTCTTATCACCGTGTGCCGCTTTCGTTGGCCGATGGGGTTCCGTTGACTTGTAAGGGTACGGATTATGGTGTGGTAGGTAACGAGGCGTTGGTGTCTACGGCACAAGGCCGTGCCTACGGAGTGGAAGCCTTGATGCGTTGGACTTTGCCCGACCGTCTGAACCTGACCGGTTCTTTCACCTGGTACCGCAGCGAATACCGTGCCGACCGTCATGCCGCTTATGTTCCTTCGGCGTGGGACAATCGAGTGATTCTGAACATGAGCGGTACGTATGATTTCCCACACCGTTGGAGCGTAGGATTACGGTTGAGTTGCATCGGCGGCTCTCCTTATACGCCATACGATGAGGTAGCCTCATCCTACGTGACGTATTGGGATGCGAATGGGAAGTCTGCCTACGATTACAGCCGTTACAATGCAGACCGTCTACCGGGTTATGCCCAACTGGATGTGCGGGTGGATAAAGAATTCTTTTTCAAACGTTGGCGCTTGGGACTGTATCTTGACTTACAGAATGTGACCGTCAGCAAACTACGTCAGCCGGATGTGTTCATGAGTACAGGTGTTGTGGCGAATCCCGAAGCTCCTTTGGAGGAGCAGCGTTATGTGATGCGGCGTGTAGAACAAATAAGCGGGACACTGTTGCCCACGTTGGGGGTGACGGTGGAGTTTTAAAAACGTTCTGGCTTTAACGATTCAGACCATTTGCATGGAGAGTAATATCAATGGATAATTTAGTTTTTCAAATCCAACAAGATAGCGAATATGCGTTCAAACAACTCTATCAAATATATTACGCCAAGGTTGTATCCTTTATTACGGGAATCATAAAGGAGCGTGATATAGCCAAGGATTTGGCACAAGACATATTTATCAATCTATGGCTCAACCGGAAAAAGTTGGATATATCCAAAAACATCCAAAACTATATTTTTGTTGCATCCCGTAATGCGGCAATAAATTACCTGAAGAAGGAACTGGCCTTTTCACACGGCACGATAGAGGCCATACAGGCGGATGTGAGGACTAGTGATACGGCAGAAGATAATCTTTTCGCCAAAGAAATCAGCTTGTTGATCGAAATGGTGGTTTCGGAAATGCCTAAACAGCGGCAACTCATCTATCGTTTGAGCAAGGAACAAGGGCTGAGCAACGAGGAAATAGCCTCAAAATTGGGAATAAGTAAAAGAAGTGTTGAGAATCAAATAAGCATGGCATTAAAAGAGATAAAACGAGCTATTTCTTTTTACCTTATATTTTTATTATGTATGTTATCATGAGTTAAATTTCCGAACTTTGATGTGAGTAACGTCTGTTGTTCTTGTACATAGTAAAAAGAGATGGTTATGGACTATATTCATGAGATCATTAGACGATACTTCAACAACCGTTACTCCAAAACTTTGGAAACCAAAATCCAACATTGGTTGTGCGAGGATGAACAAGTAGAAGCTAAAGATGAGGAGTTGTTTCATTGTTGGAACGAGGTGAAAGCAAATGTTGGAAACTGGGAAATGAAAGACTCCTGGAACAGGATTGCTTGTCGGTTGAATTTCAGGAAAACAAGAATGATCCGGAGTAAATACGGATATGCCGCAGTTTCTTTCTTATTTTGTATACTAGTAGCCTCCGTTTGGTTTTGGAGAACAGGAGAAGCTGTTTCAACACAAATTATCGCCACTGGGAAGGGAGAGTTCAAGACTATATCCTTGCCGGATGGTTCTACTGTATATTTGAGTTCTTCTTCCGAAATCATTTATCCAAAAGAGTTCAACGATACCGTCCGTTGTGTAGATCTGAAAGGAGAAGCTTGGTTTGATGTCATTCATATTCAGAATAAACCTTTTATTGTAAAAAGCGGATGCCTGAAAACTATAGTAATAGGAACTGTATTCAATGTGAAAGACTATCAGGAAGATGGTCGGGCTACTGCATATCTACGAACAGGAGCCATCGAAATCGTGCCAGCAGAAAGCCCTCAAAAGTACGTATTACATCCGGGGGAATATTTTGCTTATGACAAAGAGACACGGGAAGTGCACGTTTCTGTAGGGGAGCCGCCTTATCTGTCCTTCCGGCATTTTACATTGGAAGAAATAAAAAACACACTCGAAAAGAAATTCAATGTCTCTATTGAGTTAGACGGGACCTCGAATGAAAAGTATACGCTCGAATTTGATTCGGCAACGACTGTCTGGGAAGTGTTGAAAACCCTGTGTGTATTGGATGGGAACCTGTCTTGGGAAATGGCAGATGATGAAATGATAATAATTCATGTAAAAACGAATGCACGATGAAAACAAAACTATTCTTGACTATTTGTGGGCTTTTTCTCATATTAAGTTGCCCTTTGTATTCTCAGCATCTGGATAAGGCCGTTTATTCCGTCGAGGGGCTTTTTAACACATTTGAGTTCCTGGAAGTGATAAAAGAGCAGACTGGTTATAGAATTGCTTATAAACAATCCGATTTGAGAGACGAAAAGAAAGTTAAACTGTACTATAAGAACAAACCTCTGGACGTTGTCCTGAAAGATGCACTGGCAAAATACGGGCTGTCGTTCGTGATATATGGAAACCAGATTATCATCAAAAAAGAAACTCTCTTGTCCAAGGGGGGGATAAGTGGCACGGTAAAGAATAAGTCGACACTTGTTCCTTTGGAATATGCCAACGTCTTATTATTGGATGTTGATAATAATCAAGTAAAAAGTACTTTTACGGATAGTTGCGGCTGTTTCTGGTTCCCGAATCTAAAGGTTGGACGTTATCAAGTGAAAGCAAGTATGATTGGCTTCATGCCTACGCTTTCTGATTACCTTGTCGTTTCTTCTTCCGGCGAAAGTCGTTCAGATTTGTTTTTAGACGAGGGGGCGGAAGAGATGAATGAAGTAACGGTTGTGGTAACCCATTCACGCAACAATACTCAGAATATTATGTCCCTGGCAGGAGGAAGGACATTGAGTATTGAAGAGGCAAACAGGTTTGCAGGAAATTTTGACGACCCGACCCGGTTAGCTTCATCGTTTGCAGGTGTAACTACTGGTAGTGTGAACTCCAATGCGATGGAAGTAAGGGGAAATGCACCTCAGTTCGCACAATGGAGAATGGAAGGTGTCGAGACGCCTAATTTATCTCACTATGCAGATATGTCAGGACTTGGAGGAGGTATATTGACAGGATTGAGTTTGTACACCACTGCAAACTCGGATTTTTATTATGGAACGTATCCTGCTGAATTTTCAAATTCCTTGTCTGGTATCTTCGACATGAGAATGCGTGTGGGAAATACTACGGAGTTTGACCATTCGGTACAACTTGGTATTTGGGGGATGGATGTATCCTCAGAGGGGCCTATCAACCCAAAGTCCGGAAGTTCCTATTTGTTCAATTACCGTTATTCATATTCTGGGTTAGCTGACAAAATCAGCGGTTCAAAAGAAGGGCTTGACTATCAGGATCTGGCATTCAAGGTCAACCTGCCTACTCGTCATGTCGGGACTTTTACGCTATGGGGAATAGGATTGTTGGATAAAGTTGTCCAAGAACCGGAAGAAGACGAGGGAAGATGGGAAACTTATACAGACCGTGAAAAGCAGCAAGTAAACATGCAAAAAGGAGTTTTTGGTGTAGGGCATAGTATATCCTTAAAAGATGATGCTTATTTGAAAACCAACATAGGCTTCAGCTATTCAGGGACTAAAGTCAATAATCATATATTCGACGATAAGTTAGATTGGGTTCCTGCAGCGTTTGCAACAAAACATGAAACAAATGTACAACTTAACTCGTATATAAACAAGCGTTTTAATTCTTGGCATACTAATCGTACAGGTGTTAGTT
>OHYF01000498.1_pt1 | contig 19901 bp, 18 predicted proteins | sample 1580111 | NCBI WGS metagenome assembly OHYF01 (sample SAMEA3882530, study PRJEB24775) | human gut metagenome | biome: human-associated habitat; feature: intestine environment; material: feces | place: Netherlands | collected 2009/2010
AACCTCAGGAATAAAACTACAAGGTCCCAGCCTGTGCATACGGACTCATGGTTGGGACTTTGTAGTTTTATTCCGGTCGGTGACAGCCGCCATGATGCATTAAATAGAAAATTATTTTAAAAACATCCGCAGCATCTTCCTCTTAAACTTATTATACCTCTGATACCGCACCGGCAGATCCATCCACGTCTTCTTATCCACAATACTTCTGTAATGTGTAAACTCATCAAATCCGGCCTGTCCGTGATATCCGCCCATGCCGCTTTCGCCGACACCACCGAACGGCATGGCGCTGGTGGCAAGATGGATGATGGTATCGTTGATACAGCCACCGCCGAAGTGACAGCGGTCAAGGACTTTCTTCTGAGCAGCTTTGTCTTCACTGAAGAAATACAGTGCCAGCGGATGTGGATGGGATTCCACGGTCTGGATGGCTTCATCCAGTGATTCGTAAGTCAGAATTGGAAGAATCGGTCCGAAGATTTCTTCGCCCATAATGGCATCATCCCAGGTGACATTTTTCATAACGGTAGGTGCGATGCGTAAAATCTTGGCATCGGACTGCCCGCCGATTATTACTTTCGATGAATCGATCAGTCCCTGCAGACGCTGGAAATGTTTCCGGTTGATAATTTTACCGTAACTTGGATTTTCCAACGGGTGTTTGCCGAACTGACGGCGGATCTCGGATTTGATTGCATCGATCAACTGGTCACGAATGGCTTTGTCGCAGAGGATATAATCCGGAGCAACACAGGTCTGTCCGCAGTTTAAGTATTTTCCAAAAACGATACGTCTTGCGGCAAGTGGAATCTTGGCTGTGGAATCCACGATACATGGGCTTTTGCCACCAAGCTCCAGTGTGACCGGTGTTAGGTATTCGGCTGCATGTCTTAAGACTTCGCGCCCGACCGTCTTTCCGCCGGTGAAGAAGATCTTATCAAAACGCTGGTTCAAAAGAGCCTGATTTTCCGCACGTCCGCCGGTTATGACAGAAACATATTCTTCGGAGAAGCATTCTTCGATGATCTCCTGCATGACACGGCTGGTGGCTGGTGCATAGGCGCTTGGTTTAACAACAGCGGTATTGCCGGCTGCCAGTGCGTCAATCAGTGGTTCCAGTGTCAGAAGAACCGGGTAGTTCCAAGGACTCATGATAAGAACTGTTCCGTAAGGCGAAGGCGAGCGGAAGCTTTTGGCGGCAAACTGTGCCAATGGCGTCGGAACCCATTTCTCCTTCGTCAGTTTCTTGATGTGCTTCAACATCCAGCTAAGTTCTGAAAGAGTGAGTCCTACCTCACACATATAGCTTTCAGTCTCGCTTTTTCCGAGGTCGGCTTTTAAGGCAAGGTTCAGATCTGGTTCATGCCGGATGATGGAATCTTTTAATTTTTTGAGTTGTTCTATACGATAATTTACAGGCAGTGTCTGGCCTGTCTGGAAAAATTTATGCTGCTTTTCCAGGATGTTCTGAATTTCTGTTTCTGTCATGTTCACTTACCTCCTGTACAAGATGATACATCTGTTCCAGTTTCTCAGGGCCCCATAACGCAGGTACCGGGTAGAGCGGGTTGGCTTCTTTGTCCGCATAACAGGCAAGCTTTGGAATATCTTCATTACGGATACCGTCCAGGGTCTCCGGGATATTCATGGAAATGTTCATGCTGCGGATGTGGTTGATGAATTCTTCGGCTGCAACTGCATCAAGTTTCGAATCAGAAATGCCGGTGATCCGTGCAAGTCTGGCCAGTTTCTTATGTGCAGCAGTTCCATACGCTTTCAGTACGATCGGAAGGAGTACGGAATTGGCAAGTCCGTGCGGGATACCGTAGCATCCGCCGAGACTGTGAGCTACAGCGTGTACATATCCGACATAACTCTTGGTAAATGCCGTTCCGGCGAGATAAGAGGCGCGGAGCATGTTACGTCTTGCAGTTTTATCATTTCCATTTTTATATGCAGTCTGTAGGTTATCGAAGATCAGCTGGATCGCTTCGATCGATGCGGCGCGGGTCTGCTTCGTAGTTGAACGACCAATATAAGCCTCGATCGCATGTGTCAGCGCATCCATTCCCGTAGTTGCCGTAAGCTGCGGCGGAAGTCCATACGTAACGGACGGCTCCAGAACCGCATAATCCGGAATCAGATTAAAATCGTTAATTGCATATTTGTGATGTGTATCTGCATCAGTGATGACAGCTGCAAGCGTGGTTTCACTTCCGGTTCCGGCAGTTGTCGGAACTGCGATCAGAAGTGGAAGCTTATGCCAGATCTTTAAGATACCTTCCATCTTGGCCAGCGGTTTGTTCGGGCGGGCAAGTCTTGCACCGACTGCTTTGGCACAGTCCATGGAAGAGCCGCCACCGAAAGCCAGAAGAGCCTGACATCCGTGTGCCAGATAAAGATCTTTGGCTTCTTCTATATTGGCAGAAGTCGGATTTGCAACTGTATCTTTATATATTGTACATGAAATTTCAGATTTTAAAAGCTGTTTTTCCAAAGGTTTTGTAAGCCCGAGTTTGTAGACCCCCGGATCGGTGACGAGCAGGATATGGGAAATGTGATGTTTTTTCAGGACTTCCGGGACGTGTTTGAATCCGTCGATCAGTTCCGGTTCTCTGTAAGGAAGAACAGGGAGTGCGATACGAAAACAAGTCTGAAAAATGCGGCAGTATATTTTCTTTAAAATATTCATGAGAGACCTCCATTGTGTATGCTGTATTTCCGAAATTTTAACGGTATTTGCGTTTCGTCTAAAATTCAAAAAATACTAAATAGTGATTAAGTTCAGTGAGTTGCGGAAAATGCAGTGTCATACCGCAAATCCTGTGATAGAATAAAACTGGGTGTAACCCCCATGTCAAGAGAACAAGAAAGAAATTGATTTATAAAAGAAAGTATTGCTGATTGCAGAAAGTTAAGAGAAGAAAGAAGTGAAAGCTATGCAGGCAAAAGGCGAATATTGTATCACCGCAGGCGAATTTGCAAAGATGTGCCAGACCACTAGAGATACCTTACGGTATTATGAACGACAGGGAATTCTTGTGCCGAAGAAGAACCCGGTCAATGGCTATCGTTACTATAGTTATGCACAGATCAGTTCATATTATTTTATACGGACATTCCGGGGGCTGGATTGTTCGGTTGGAGATATCAAAGAATATCTGCTTGGCGGAGAAGAGATAAGATTCGATGAATTTGTAGAACAGCAGTATGACAAACTGCTTCTTATGCGGCAGGAACTGGACCGTAAGATTCGCACCATTGCAGGAACCAGACAGATTCTGGATCAGATCCGTATTGCAGATCAGGGACATCCGGTAATTCGTGAGATTGGGGTTTCGTGGTATTTTATATTTACCGAAGTAATATCAAAGCCGGCAACCTCATCCGGCGAGATTGAAAAAGATATCCGCAGACATCTGAAACGTTGTGATAATCCAGGTATTCAGGCATTTCCGATGGGTGCTTCTATCGATAAAGAACAATTTCTGAGAGAAAATTATACCTATAAAAATGTATTTAGTTTTACAGAAGAAGGATGCAGGAATAAAGAAGATATCGTGGAAATGGAACCAGGTGAATATCTGGCAGCAGTCTGCCGGGAGAGTGACGGCGATATCAGAGATACATACCGGGAAATCAAAGACCTTATGAAAAAAGAATCAAAACAATTCGATTCCGACATCTACAGCCTGAGTATTGTAAACGTCATCGATCCGAATGAAGAACACAAATACCTGAAATACATATTCGCAAAGGTAAAACAAATATAAAAAGAAATCTTACGCGAGCGTAGCGAGCTTAAGTATTTATGGCGGGATTCATAAGATCCCAGCCGCAGCGGCGTCCCATCTACGAATCCCCGCGCCCCTGCAATATCATCTTCATCTTATCCTTCTCCATCTGCATCCAGTAATCCTTCCGATTTTCGAATTCCTGGCTGATCCATTCCATTGAATCATCCAATCCCTCCTGGGTAAATGGAAAATCTTTTGCTGTCTTCATATCATCGGAAGTCTTCTCGAAACACCACGGTTCCGGATATACCCATACATGCAGTGTATCATCTTCTGCACGCATGAAGAAGCGCATCCCCTGATGAGAGCCGGAGAAAGGCTCTTTTTTTAATACTTTGATATTAAGACCAATGACCTTGATCATGTCAAATCCTCCTTATGTCAAATCCGTATCTTTATGATAAATGGTAATACAGAAAACTTACCACTGGCAGCTTTTCTTGCATATTGGGTATAAAAATTCTGTGCCAAAGTTCTTGTCACAAAAATTTTAGCACAGAAAGTCTGATTCATAAAGAAATTTATAAAGTTAGATTTGCAGATTCGTGTCTATTCATGTGATTCTTCCGCAAGTTTCTTATAATAAAGAATCAGATCCGCAGCCTGATCAAAAGTCAGATGTGTGGTATCAACAGACAGATTATAATATTTTGACTGTCCCCACTCTTGCCCTGTGAATTCTTTACGGAAAGCACTGCGCTTCTCGTCAATCTCTTCAATCTTGCGTTTGGCCTTTAATCGAGTATTGATATGATCGCGTGCCATAACGGTTGCGATACGTTTCTCCATATCCGCATGAACGAATACGCTGAATGCATTGTCCTGTCCGTGTGTCAGATAACCGGCGCAACGTCCGATAATGATGCAGGGCTTTTCGGCAGCCAGTTCTTCTACCAATTCAAAAGGGAAAGGTTTTTTCTTCGGTCTGGAGTAGTTAAGAGCGATAGAATACAGTAAGCTGTTCATCGGCTGCTCTTCCAGATATTCTTCGACTTCACCTTCGAAGCCGCGTTCCTTTGCGATTGCGATGAAACGGTCTTTGTCATAGAATTCATATCCGGTGCGTTTTGCCAGAATCTGTCCGATGGCATGTCCACCGCTTCCATATTCACGTCCGATGCAGATAATTGTTTTTTCCATAATCATTTACCTCCATATGTCTGATTCATATTTTTAATATAATTGATAGAAAATAGTTGATCCGACAACCGTTATAAGTCCGGCAACCGCAATAGAAAGACTGCTCATGGCACCTTCGATCTCACCGATTTCCATAGCTTTTGCAGTTCCCATGGCATGCGTTGCGGTACCGATCGCAAGTCCCGTTGCGATAGGATGTCTGATTCCGCACAGTCTGCAGATTACATCACCAAACATATTTCCGATGATACCGGTGATAATGATGGCGGCTACTGTAATGGTAACGATTCCGCCAAGCTCTTCCGAAATACCCATTCCGATTGCTGTTGTAATCGACTTCGGAAGTAACGTTGCATAGATCTGCTTATCCAGATGAAATAATGTTGAGAAGACCCACACGCCGGCAAGACTTGTGAAGACTCCGGAGAGAATTCCGGCAAGAATTGCTTTCATGTTCTTCTTTAGCAGTCCCATCTGCTGATACAGAGGAATTGCAAGGCAGACCGTAGAAGGTGTCAGCAGATAGCTGAGTAACTGCGAGCCGTCCTCATACACTTCATATTTAATATTGGTAACTTTCAAAATAATAATAACAAATACAATGGAGATCAGCAGTGGATTACAAAGCGCAAGTTTCGTTTTTTGTCTGAGAATGATACCAATCTCATATCCGATCAGGCTGATTGCCAGACAGAAAAATGCTGAATCCTGTAATAATTTACTCATGTTTTTTGTCCTCTTTCTTTAAGATAAACTGTGCAATACGTCCGCTTACGGCCATAACAAGGATGGTTGTAACGACGATAATAATACTGATCGGAATGATGACTGGCTTTAAAGCACCCCAGGAAACCATAAGTCCGACTCCGGCAGGGATAAAAAGCATTGGCATGATTTCAATCAGAAATCCTCCGGCTTCATTTACTGCATTGAGTGGAAGTATACCGGTCTGTAAACCGATCAGCATAAGAACGAGGCCGTAGATGCTGGCCGGAACCGGGAGCGGCAGTAATGCGTGCAACAGTTCTCCGACGAATGAGATCGCCAGGATGATCATAAATTGTCTTACAAACTTCATGTGTTCCTCCCTATATCTTGTGAATCATAAGATATCCACTTTACTTTGGTGAAATTGTCCTACCAATTATACCACTTCTGAAATAATATGCACGGAAAATCTTAGCGAAAATTGTATAAAATATAATACGTGTGATATGGCGCAAGAATTTAAACGGCATAAATGAGAAATATTATCTGAACGGTCGGAGGTATTAAGAAAATCTTCATAATTTATAAGAGGAAGTCTTTATATTTCTATAGTAAAATGAATCCATATTCTGAAAAGTCTGAAAAACGACAGAGAGGAGGAGTATGAGGAAGGTAATTGAAGTCAGGAATCTATACAAGCTGTACCGTGTTGGTGATGAGTTTGTACGCGCACTGGATGGTGTGGATTTTGAGATATATGAAGGAGAGTTTTGTGCAATTGTCGGAACATCCGGTTCCGGTAAATCTACACTTCTGAATATGCTGGCGGGGCTGGAAAAACCGACAAAGGGAGAGGTCATCATTGCGGGAAAGCATATTGAAAAGTTAAATGAAGAACAATTGGTGACATTCCGGCGGGATCATGTGGGATTCATCTTTCAGTCATTTCATCTGATGGGAACGTTGAATGCGGTGGAAAATGTAGCATTGCCGCTTAGCTTCCGCGGCGTTCCAAGAGATGTAAGAGTACGAAAAGCCAATGAGATGTTAGATCTGGTAAAACTTGGAAAGCATAAGAAGCATCTGCCGAACCAGATGTCGGGCGGACAGCAGCAGAGAGTGGGAGTTGCCAGGGCACTGGTAGTAGATCCGGATATTATATTTGCCGATGAGCCGACAGGAAATTTGGATTCCCATACATCGGAAGAAGTCATGGAACTGATGCAGCGGGTGGTCAGAGAGCATAAGAAGACACTGGTCATGGTCACACATGATGATCATCTGGCAACTTATGCGGACAGGGTATTTCATATCCGGGACGGCAGGATCATTAAGATAGAAGATAACCGATGGAAAAAAGGAAAAGAATAGGGAGGAAGACATGCAGAAACGAATACAAAAAGAGACAGGAAATAATTGCTTGAAAAGAATCATTGTTGCCTTTCTGGCAGTGATCATGATGACAACTATGCTGCATCCGCAGATGGTACAGGCTGCAACAGGCACAGAGAATTGAATTTTTATTAAATCGAAGAACAATGAAGCACCCGTATTTGAAGCAGGGAAAAAGAAAAACTGGAACTTTGTAATAACTAATAATTCTGGAAATGTGTTGAATAATGTTACAATAACGCCAGATTTGGGAGACAAGAATGAAGATTGGCCATTTAAAACCGAAAAACAAAGCTATCAGACAAGTTTAGGAACGCTTGAAAAGGGACAACAACAAGAAGTTTCTTTTGAATTTATTCAAAGAGATGATGTTCCAACAACAAGATATAAATTGAAATTTACAATATCTGCGGATGGGCAGGAAGAGACAGCAAAATGGTTTTATATGAATACCACAGCAAAGCCGGTACAGAAAGACACACAGGATAATAAAGACAACAAAGATACAGATGAAGGCAAGGATACAGGAAAAGGCAATGGCAATGGAGCAGGCAGTGGTTCTGACACATCTTACCAGACACCGGATGCCGGCGGTTACAGTAACGGAGAAGCAGCTTACAGCGGAGAATCCGGTGGAAGTACGGATGGAGGTGAAGCTTCGGGAAATGGTTCTGTTCCGCGTGTGATCGTAACCGGATTTACAACCGATCCGGCAGAAGTCCGTGCGGGCAGTAATTTCAAGTTAACGATCCATCTGAAAAATACATCCAGGATGAAAGTCAGCAATATGCTGTTCGATCTTTCAGCACCGACAGAAGGCAGCGATGAACAGACGACATCACCGGCATTCCTTCCATCATCCGGTGCAAGCTCCATTTATCTGGACAGCATTGCCCCGAAGGGAACAGCCGATATCAGTATCGAACTGAATGCAAAATCAGATCTTCTTCAGAAGCCATACAACATGGAACTTTCCATGAAATATGAAGATCCGAATGCTACACAGGTAGAAGGATCGTCAAGTATCTCTATTCCGGTGAAGCAGGATGCAAGATTTGAAATCAGCAATTTTGAGATCAGTCCGCAGAGCGTTGCTGTCGGTGAAGAAGCAAATGTGATGTGTAGTCTTTATAATCTGGGACGGATCAAGCTCTATAATGTAAAAGCTACATTTGAAGGAAAGAATATCAAAAAGTCGGAAGTATTTATCGGAAATATAGAATCCGGTGCAACCGGTTCGATTGATGCCATGCTGGAAGGAAAGAAAATATCGGATGGTCCGGCGAAGGTAACGATGACACTTAGTTATGAAGATGAATCGGGAAACATTTCAACAACCACGAAAGATCTGAATCTGGAAGTGACAGAAAAAGTGGATGATGATGAGGCGGCAGCTTCCGATATGCCGGAGGAGACACAGAAAAGTTTTCCTGTAATTCCGGTTGTAATCGCAGCAGTGGTCATTGCAGTGGTGGCAGCAGTCGTAATACTTAAGAAGCGCAAAAAGAAACAGCTGGCAGAGATTGAAGAGGAGGAGTTATTGGATGAACTGGAACGATCTTCTGAGGATGAGCATCAATAGTCTGCGGAGAAGGAAACTCCGTACATTTCTGACGGTTCTTGGTGTGTTGATCGGTACAGCTTCGATTGTAGTGATGATCTCACTCGGACTTGGTATGCAGCAGTCCCTTTATAAGGAAGTGGAACAGTCGGGAGGTCTGACCAGTATCACTGTGACCGGATCGGACAACAGTGACGGTATGACGACAGAAAGTATGGGATCAGGACAGGAGACAGAAAAAAGGATAGATGACCAGTTGGTTGAAAAGATCAGTAAAATGGATCATGTGAAATTAGCTGCACCAATTTATGAGACTTCGGTGATCCTGCTGAAAGGCTCCTATATGGCGCAGGTCCAGTTGCAAGGAATGACACCGGAAGGCCTGAAATCCCTAAATATGGATCTTGGAGATGGAACGCTTCCAAAGACCGGAACAGGACATCTGGAGCTGATATTCGGAAATGGCGTGATCACTGATTTTTATGAAACAGGAAGCGGCAACGGATATTATGATACCGGGAAAGTCCCGAATATCAATCTGATGAAAGATTCTCTTTTCATGATCACGGATACAGAGAATTACAATAGTGACAGCAGCACAGCCTTTGGAGACAGTACAGACGGAACAGCAGGTGCAGGGAGCCAGTCAGATTCCGGAACCGGACAGACAAAACCTGTCCAAAAATATGTAGTAAGGGCAAGCGGTGTGATAAATGGCGGCCTGGATGACTATTCCAATAATTATGACAGTGTATTTTGTGACCTGGAGACTTTAAAGCAGTTATTGCGGAAAGAATATGCAGGCAAAGTCATTCCGGGACAGCCGAAGACCAAAGCTGGAAAGGCATTAAAAGGCTTCTATTATACGTCATTAAAAGTGAAAGCAGACGATATAGATCACGTGAATGAGGTCGCTGATGTAATCCGTAATATGGGATATAATGTTGAGACCAATGCGGAATATCTGGACAGTATGAAGAGTCAGTTCGCGATTGTACAGGCGGTGCTCGGAGGTATTGGTGCGGTGTCATTACTGGTAGCTGCAATCGGAATTGCAAATACGATGATGATGTCCATTTATGAACGGACAAAGGAAATCGGTGTGATGAAGGTACTTGGATGCAGTCTTAGGAATATCCGGGAAATGTTCTTGCTGGAAGCAGCGTTTATAGGTCTTCTCGGAGGAATTGCCGGAAATATTCTAAGCTTCGTAATGTCAGCAGCCATTAATATAATTGTTGGAAGCAGCGGTGCTATGTCGATGGGAACAGACAGCACAATATCTTATATTCCGTGGTGGCTTGTGCTGATGTCCATGGTATTTGCAGTGCTGGTCGGAGTGCTGGCGGGATATTTCCCGGCGAAACGGGCAATGAAGCTGAGTCCGCTTGCGGCGATCAGGAATGAATAAAACATAAGAAAGAAGTCAGGTAAGCCCTCAGTAAACGGTGGCCGCCTGACTTCTTTTTTGTTATTTATGCATAGTTTATTCTTCAATAATATGAATCTCCAGATAATCAAAATCAATGGAATCCACAAAGTTATCCTGATAGAATCTTGTCTTGTCATGTCTTTTGAATTCATCAATATTATGATCCAGCCAGATCGGTTTGCTGAGATCGAACTCATAACAGATCGAGTCCAGAGCATTGAATATCTTATGCGTTCTGGTCTCATCCGTCTCATCGCAGATTACAGTGTCGCGCAGCATATGATTGTCTTTAAATTCTTTTCCCCATAAACGGAACATATGAAGTCCTCCTGTTCGTGTATATATTTGGATTTTCAGATTGGAAAATCTAAAGAATATTACAATTTGATATTCCAAGTATACAGGGAATAAAACACAAAGTAAAGGCGGAAAATTGTCGTAAAAAAAACAATTCTTGTTTTCTGCACAAGTGTATGATACACTTGTGACATGTGACAAGACACATGTAAATGCAAACGAAATATCTGTAAATCAGCATTGATCGACAAAAAATAGCAGATAAGGAAGGACGAGGAGAACGTTATATGGAAAAAGTAAAGAAAGTATTAGACCGCATCTTCATTGAAGGCTTAAGCGCCATGGCGCACGGTCTGTTCGCAACACTGATCATCGGCACGATCATCCAGCAGATTGGAACATTTATGGGTGGAAATATTGGAGAGATGATCTTTATCGCAGGGAAACTTGCAGCATCCCTTACCGGAGCGGGTATCGGTGTGGCAGTAGCCTATAAGTTCAAAGAAGCACCGTTGGTAGTCGTATCGGCAGCAACCGCCGGAATGGCAGGGGCATTTGCAAGCAGTATTCTGGCAGGAAAGGTATTCGTAGACGGAGCCATGGTATTTGCCGGACCGGGAGAACCGCTGGGGGCATTTATTGCCGCATATGTAGGTATTTTCTTCGGTCATATGGTATCCGGAAAGACGAAGGTAGATATCCTGGTGACTCCGGTTGTGACGATTGGAAGTGGATGTCTGGTAGGATTCCTGATCGGACCACCGATCTCGGGATTCATGAGCTGGCTTGGTTCACTGATCAACTGGGGAACAGAACAGCAGCCGTTCCTGATGGGAATTATCGTATCTGTACTGATGGGAATGATCCTGACACTGCCGATCAGTTCAGCAGCACTTGGTGTAATCCTGAATCTGTCCGGTCTGGCAGCAGGTGCGGCAACGGTTGGATGCTGCTGTAATATGGTAGGATTTGCCGTGGCAAGTTACCGTGAAAATAAAGTCGGAGGACTTTTGGCACAGGGAATCGGAACTTCGATGCTGCAGGTTCCGAATATTGTGAAGAAGCCGGTAATCTGGCTTCCGGCGATTATATCGAGTGCAATCCTCGGACCGGTGGGAACAATGGTACTCCATATGACGAACAATGCGACCGGTTCCGGTATGGGAACGGCAGGATTAGTGGGACAGATCATGACATGGCAGACGATGATCCAGACAGAGTCTGCACAAATGGTGCTGATCAAGATCTTGCTGATCCAGATTGTGCTTCCGGCAGTTGTGACACTTGGTGTTTCAGAATTCATGAGAAAGAAAGACTGGATCAAGATGGGAGATATGAAGCTGGAATTTTAAAGTGTTATATTTAAATTATCGTGTGTAAAAAACATGTACGAAAAATGACAGGATAAAATAAAACTTCATAATATAATGTAAAGAGTGCCTGGAAAACTGCGGCTAGTAGATTTCCAGGCATTTACATTTCAGGCTTAAACGATTATAATGTCCAATAGAATAAAAATGAGTTCAATTTTTACATAGATTTTTAGGAGAAAGCAGGTAGAATGTTATGATGGGCACAGGAAGAATTCATATGTATTACGGAGATGGCAAAGGAAAGACAACAGCAGCAGTCGGCCAGGCAGTCAGAGCCGCCGGATATGGACTTCAGGTGCTCTTCTTCCAGTTCCTGAAGGACAATTCATCGAATGAAAGAAAGATTCTGGAAGCAGTACCGGGGATCACCTGTCTTCCGGGGCGTGATCAGGTGAAATTCGTAAGCCGGATGAACGGGGATGAGAAAGCAGAGCTGCGTCATTATAACAACAAAGCACTGGATGAGATCGTGAAGTTCTGTACGAATTTTGATGTACTGGTGCTGGATGAAGCATTATGTGCGATCCATCTGAATGTCTTAAGTGAGGAGAAGATCAAAAGTTTTCTGGAGCATAAACCGCGTGGACTGGAGGTTATCTTAACAGGGCATGAAGTATCGCAGGATATGTTGGATCTTGCAGATTATGCAACGATGATGATGAAGGTGAAGCACCCATATGACCGTAAGGTAATGGCAAGAGAAGGAATTGAATTCTAAAAGTAGAAATTATAAAAGATATAGAGAGAAGCTGTCGGATGACGGCTTCTTTTGTAGTTTATAAATGTATAATCTTTCTTAAATAAATGTGAAAAATATGACATATTAGTACAGCTTATGGTATAATATTAACAGTGCTGGTTTAACTCTTCGCGAAGAGAGGAGAGAGAACATTTATATGGAAAATACGATGAAGAACTATGAGGATGTCGACAGTTGGAAGACGATCATGTTCCTGTATAATTCAGCGTTAAAATAAGTGGGGACAAAGCTGGAGATACTGAACGATGAATTCCAACATGTGCATAAATACAACCCGATTGAACATATTAAGACTAGGATCAAGACACCGGAAAGTATTGTAAAGAAGTTACGCAGATACGGCTACGAGATATCAATCGAGAATATGGTAAAGTATATCAATGATATCGCAGGGGTCCGCCTGATCTGTTCCTTTACATCAGATATTTACCGGCTGGCGGAGATGATCGGTAATCAAAGCGATCTGAAAGTATTGTCGATCAAAGATTATATTAAGAATCCAAAAGAAAGTGGATATAAGAGCTACCATATGCTGGTATCCGTACCTATTTTTCTTTCTGACAGCGTTGTGGATACTAAGGTAGAGATTCAGATCCGTACGATCGCAATGGATTTCTGGGCAAGTCTGGAGCATAAGATTTATTACAAATTTGAAGGAGATGCTCCTGATTATATCAGCAGGGATCTGAGAGAATGTGCAGAGATGGTATCGACTCTGGATGAGAAGATGCTGTCACTGAATGAAGCAATTCAGGAATGTCTGGAGAAGCAGGAAGAGTTAAATATGAGTACAAGGACAAAAGAGAGCAACAGAGAGGATCAGCGTGTCCTGCAGGGACTTGACTAAGATACGCAGGAGACACTGCCGTAGGCAGTGTCTTTAACGTTACTATAGATACGATCTATATATAAGACGGCATATTAAGATTCCCTATTTGAAAGCCGGTGTGGTTATTTATATAATGAAAAGTAAGAGAAAAGTTTAGTATGAATAAAAACAAAGGAGCCGGGAAAGTATGTTTGTAGATACGCATATGCACGAAATGACCTGTTCAAAAGACAGTTTCTTAAAATTAGAAGAGATGGTAGAAATTGCCAGAGAGAAAGGTCTCGGTGCAATCTGCATCACGGACCATGATGATATGGGACTAAAAGAATACGCAGCAGAATATTCGAAGAAGACAGGATTCCCGATCTTTGTAGGAATTGAATTCTTTTCTCTGCAGGGAGACATTATTGCATTTGGAATTGAAGAATATCCGGATGAGAGAATTTCCGCGCAGGACTTTATTGATCTGGTAAAAGCACAGGGAGGCTTCTGCTTTGCGGCACATCCGTTCCGCAATAATAACAGAGGTCTGGAAGAGAACTTAAGGACAGTCAAAGGTCTGGACGGCCTGGAAGTCTTAAATGGAAGCACTTCTGTAGAGGCGTGCCAGAAGGCGGCGAGATATGCACAGGAACTCGGACTGTGTACGATGGGATCCAGCGACTGTCATGTACCGGAGAAAGTCGGTGCGTGTGCGACCTGGTTTCCGGAAGAAGTAAAGACAATGGAAGAGTTTATGCAAGCTCTGAAAAAAGGTGGTATGAAACCGGCATATTATGAGGACGGTGCATATCACATACTGGAGGTACAAGAGTATGGAAATGGATACCCGAAGGTAGGATTCTAAGGATAGACGTTTTCAGACTTTTATATAATAATTCTATAAATTATATATTTACCTTTTCCATAAATGATGATAGAATGAATCTATATGTGTTGATTGTGGAAATGGTGATAGAAAGGTGGAATCATTATGATTACAGTTAATGCTATGGGAGACAATTGCCCAATCCCGGTTATTAAAACCAAAAAGGCAATGGCTGCACTGACAGGACCGGAGACGATTGAAGTTCTGGTTGATAATGAGATCGCAGTGCAGAATGTAACAAAGATGGCATCTAGCTCAGGAGGAAAAGTAACTTCTGAAAAATTGGGGGATGCCGAATATAAAGTTACGATTGAAATGGAAGGAGCACCGGCAGCAGATGGAGCTGAAGCAGTATGTGCGCCGGATGCAAGAGACAATACAGTCGTTGTCGTTTCTTCTGACCGTATGGGATCTGGAAATGATGAATTAGGAAAAGTTCTGATCAAAGGATTTATTTTTGCAGTGACACAGCTTGATACACTGCCAAAGACAATGCTTTTCTATAATGGAGGAGCAACTTTGACTACAGAAGGTTCTGATTCTCTGGAAGATCTGAAATCTCTGGAAGCACAGGGAGTAGAGATCATGACATGTGGAACCTGTCTGGATTATTATGGTCTGAAAGACAAGCTTGCAGTTGGTACAGTAACGAACATGTACAGCATTGTTGAAACGATGGCAAAAGCAGGAAGAATCGTCAGACCATCATAAATTAGTTACATACCTGGATAAAAAGCCGGATTCCTGAAGTAAGATACAGGGGTTCCGGCTTTCTTGTACTACGGCGTATGTATAATGAATACAAAAGAGTCTGCATGACAGTTCATCGACTGTACTGCCTCTGAAGAAAGGTATGAAAAACAGGAGGAGTAAAAAGAATGAAATCAGATGTAAAATTAACGAGTTTAAGCAAAACAGCAGGTTGAGCGGCCAAGATTGGTCCGGAGACCCTTGCTCAGGTTCTGAGTAAGCTGCCAAAATTTGAGGATGACAATTTAATAGTAGGAATCGAGACTTCCGATGATGCTGCCATCTACAAAGTGACAGATGATATTGCGATGATTCAGACGGTTGATTTCTTTACTCCGATTGTGGATGATCCATATATGTTCGGACAGATCGCCGCTGCCAACTCGCTCAGTGATGTATGGGCGATGGGAGGAGAACCGGCGGTAGCCCTGAACATCGTAGGTTTCCCGAATTGCCTGGATCCGGCGATCCTCGGCGATATCCTTGCGGGAGGCGCAGACAAAGTAAAAGAAGCAGGTGCAGTATTAGTCGGAGGACATTCGGTACAGGATGATGAACCGAAATACGGTCTCTGCGTATCCGGATTCGTTCACCCGGATAAGATCTTTAAGAACTATGGCTGCAGACCGGGAGATATATTGATTCTTACAAAACAGATCGGAAGTGGTATCGTGAATACTGCGATCAAAGCAGAGATGGCATCGCCATCGGCAATCCGCGAGGCACAGACGGTCATGGCATCCTTGAATAAGATAGGCAAGCAGGTTGTGGAAAAGTATGATGTTTCCGCATGTACGGATATCACTGGATTTGGACTGCTTGGACATTGTGTTGAGATGGCATCGGCAAGTGATGTGACATTTGAACTCAGTGTGCATGACATTGCGTATCTTCAGGATGCATACGATTATGCGAAGATGGGCCTTGTTCCGGCAGGAGCTTATAAGAATAAGAGATATTCGATCAATCAGGTGGAAGTTGGTTCGGTAGAAGAGACATACTTAGATCTTCTCTATGATCCACAGACTTCCGGCGGACTTCTCATCAGTGTTTCGCCTAAAGAATACGAGAATATGATGAGAGACTTCAGAGCATCAGGACTGGATACAACCGTTTCCGTAATCGGAACAGTTGCACCAAAGAGTGATAAGCTGATCCGGTTATTCTAGATATGAAGTCATAAAAGAATGACAGAATGGAGAAACATAATGAATAAGAATGTATTATACCGGAGTATCCCCAAAGTAGATATTCTTCTGGCGGATGAAGGAATCAAAGTATTGATAGAGGCCTACAGCCGTGAAAGTGTAATGGAAGCGATCCACAGTGAGATGGAAAAGCTCCGTGCATATATCGGAACATGCGATGATGAAGAAAAAGCAAAACACCAGATCGCATTACTGAATGAAAATATAGAAAAAGCCGTTGCGGCAATGCATACACCGAATATGAAAAAGGTGATCAACGGAACCGGAACGATCCTGCATACGAATCTCGGACGTGCACCGATCAGTTACGAACACATGATGAAAGCAGCAGAGATCGTCAGTGGGTATTCCAATCTGGAATACAATCTGGAAGCAGGAAGAAGAGGAGAGCGTTATTCGCATTTTGAAAAGCTTCTGTGTAAATTAACCGGCGCAGAGGCTGCCATGGCGGTCAATAATAATGCGTCTTCGGTACTTCTGATCTTAAGTTCTCTGGCAAAAGGCGGAGAAGTAATCGTTTCCCGCGGGGAGCTGATCGAGATTGGTGGTAAATTCCGCATTCCGGATGTGATGGAACAGAGCGGTGCAAGCCTCGTGGAAGTCGGAACGACGAACAAGACACATTATGAGGATTATGAAGAAGCAATCACAGAAGAGACGAAAGCTCTTCTGAAGGTACACACCAGTAACTACCGTATTGTTGGATTTACAGAAAGTGTGGGAATTGATGAACTGGTACCGATTGCGAAGGAACATGAGATTCCGGTTGTGGAAGATCTCGGAAGCGGTGTGCTGATCGACTTGGAGAAATACGGTCTGACACATGAGCCGACCGTACAGGAATCCATCGCACATGGTGCGGATGTGGTATGTTTCAGCGGTGACAAGCTTCTTGGGGGACCACAGGCGGGAATTATCATCGGTAAGAAGAAGTACATCGATATGATGAAGAAGAACCAGCTTACCCGTGCACTTCGTATTGATAAATTTACGGCGGCAGCACTGGAAATGGTTCTGATGGAATATCTGTCAGAGGAGATGGCTGTTCAGAATATTCCGGTATTGCGTATGATCGCAACGCCTTTGGAAGAAATTGAAAAAGAAGCCAGAAGCTTTGTGCGTATCTTGCGTCACACTGGAATGGATGCAAAGATTCAGATGGTATCCTGTGAATCACAGATCGGCGGCGGATCCCTTCCACTTGAGCGTATGGAAAGCCGTGCAGTTGCAATCCAGCCAAATGGCATGAGTGTTGCAGAGATGGAAGAGAAGATGCGTCATCTGGAGATCCCGATCATTCCGAGAACGATCAATGACAGTATCTGTCTGGATGTCAGAACGATCGAACGCAAGGATTATAAGATGATTGCAGCAGAGCTTGCAGAATTATTAGGAAAGAAAGAAGAACGGTAGGTGCAAAAGAAGGCTATGAAGAATATTATTATCGGAACGGCCGGACACATTGATCATGGTAAGACAACACTGATCAAAGCACTGACCGGAAGAAATACAGACCGCTGGGAAGAAGAACAGCGAAGAGGAATTACGATTGACTTAGGGTTTACGTATTTTGACCTGCCGGGAGGAGACCGTGCGGGAATCATAGATGTACCGGGACATGAGAAATTCATCAATAACATGGTTGCCGGAGTTGTCGGAATGGATCTGGTACTCCTGGTGATCGCGGCGGATGAGGGAATCATGCCGCAGACAAGAGAGCACATGGATATTCTGAACCTTCTCGGAATCGAGAAGAGTATCATTGTGCTGAATAAATGTGATCTCGTAGATGAAGAGTGGCTGGAGATGATGGAAGAGGATGTAAGGGAAGAACTTTCCGGAACATTCCTGGAACATGCGCCGCTTGTCAAAGTATCGGCAGCGACAGGTGCCGGCCTTGATGATCTGGTAAAAGAGATTGAACATCAGACCAGAGACGAAGTGGTACAGAAAGATATTCATACTATTCCGCGTCTCCCGATCGACAGAGTATTTACACTGGTGTCCGGAACGATCACGAAAGAAGACACACTTCAGATGTATCCGGTCGGAAAAGAATGTAAGATCCGAAGCATTCAGGTTCACGGAGAAGATAAGAAAGAGTGTTACGCCGGACAACGTGTGGCGATCAACCTTTCAAATGTGAAGAAAAAAGAAATCAAGAGAGGCTGCGTACTGGCGCCTCCGAACAGTATGAAAAATACCGACCTTCTGGATGTAAAGTTAAATGTACTGGGTTCTTCTGTGAGAATCCTGACGAATCATACACGTCTGCATTTCTTTACAGGAACCAGTGAAGTGCTCTGCCGTGCGGTACTTCTGGATAAGGAAGAGATTGGACCTGGAGAAAGCGGTTATGTACAGCTTCGTATGGAAGAAGAAGTTGCGGTAAGAAGAGGAGACAAATTCGTAGTACGTTTCTATTCACCAATGGAGACGATCGGCGGAGGTGTTGTTCTTGAGCCGAATCCGAAGATCAAGAGAAGATTCCAGCCGGAAGTGATCGAAGAACTGAAGCGCAAGGAAGAAGGATCGTCCGCAGATGTTATAGAAATGCATGTGAAGAGTCATGCAGAGACCTTGATCACAGTCACGGAACTGGCCAAGCTTACGGCACTTTCGCCGGAAGAGGTGGAGCAGGATGTGAAAGAACTGGAAGAGCAGGGCAGTATCTATGCATTTCCAATGCGGAAAGATACGTATGTATGGCACAGCGATTCTGCAAGAGAGGCAGAACGTATCCTGCTGAAAGCTTTGAAGGAATATGAAGAAACGTATCCGTACCGCTACGGAATTAAGAAGGCACAGGTACAGACCACATATTTCAAAAAGGTAAAACCAAATGTATACGACAAGATTCTGACGCTTTTTGAAGAACAGGGAGTATTGAAACGAGTCGATGAATTCTTATGTACTCCGGAGTATGAAGTACGGAAAGACAAGATTTATGATAAAGTGTCAAAGATCATGCTGGATACATTTGAAAAAGCAGGATTTGACTTTGCAAGATATTCCGAGGTTACATGTAAGGATGTACCACAGGATATCATGGATGACATCCTGAACATCTTATTAGAAGAAAAACAGATTGTAAAAATAAATGATGAAATGTATACGCTGACCTCTTATATGGAGACTGCGAAAGAGAAGATCAAAGAGCATTTGAAAGAAGATCCGCTGATCACGATCGCACAGGTCAGAGACATGTTTGAGACAAGCAGAAAAAGTGCAAAACCGATCTTGGAATATATGGACAGTATTAAGGTAACCAAGAAAAAGGGAGCAGAGAGCGAAAGGGTGGCATACTAATGAATTTAAAACAATTAGAAGCTTTCGTTCAGGTAGCAGAGGGAGGCAGTTTTTCAAAGGCAGCAAAACAGCTGTTTCTGACACAGCCAACCATCAGTGCACACATTTCGTCACTGGAGAAAGAACTGAATGCAAGGCTTTTCGTAAGAAATACAAAAGAAGTAAAATTATCGGATGACGGGAAAGAATTGTACCGTTACGCAAGACAGATGATCGATCTTCAGAAAAAGATCGAGGAAAGATTTGAAACAGGGAAAAGTGAGAGCAAACATCTGATCACAATTGCGGCATCTACAATTCCGGCACAGTATCTGCTTCCGGAGATTCTTATGAAGTTCAATGAACGGTATCCGAAAGAACAGGTAAAGCTTCTTGAAACGGACAGCAGTCAGGTTGTGACCAAGATCATTGATCATATGGTAGATGTAGGATTTACCGGAACGGTTCTGGAGAAAAAACACTGTAAATATATTC
>OHYF01000508.1_pt1 | contig 19704 bp, 10 predicted proteins | sample 1580111 | NCBI WGS metagenome assembly OHYF01 (sample SAMEA3882530, study PRJEB24775) | human gut metagenome | biome: human-associated habitat; feature: intestine environment; material: feces | place: Netherlands | collected 2009/2010
ATACTCTGAATAAAGGATGTACATCTTGTCTCCGGCATTGGCGATATACGTGGCGCAGCACACTTGCTCCACTTGGTCTGTTTCCGGATCGAGGCGTTGCATCGTACCGTAAATATACTGGTCCGGAGTCAAGGACGGGCTTCCTGCATAGTTGCCATTGGACACGAAGTATACATACCCGTCTTCTGCCGTGATGCACTGGGTATACGGATTGAGCATTACTTCAATATCCTTCAACTTGGTGAAAGAGGCTGCATCAACCACTGCCAACCACTTTCCTTTTGAATACCCCGAAATATTGACATACAGTTTGCCGTTGGCAGAAGTAATAGCCTCGGGATGGTCATAACCTGTTTGTGCCCCTGCATCTATAAGATTCAGTTTGCCATCGATGGCCATGGAAGTCGTGTCGATACGGGAAACCGTCCCGTCGTATGCTGTAAAATAAACCTTCCCCTCACACGCTGCCATGTAGCGAGGTTCAACCGGAGTACCGTCTTCGGTAGCCACCGGAATGGATTTCAGAACCTTGCACTTACGGTCCATGATGACAACTTTGGAAGAACCGCTCACCGTCACGTATATTTTCGAACCATACACACAAAGGTCTTGCCCCAAGTCGCCAAGCCCTTCACCATTGGCAGCCGCATAAAGGTCTTCACTCAACTCTCCGGTTTGGAAATCCAAGAACTGGATACCGGCATCGTTTCCACCCCAATTTCCGGTATTCAACACATAAGCACCTAAACTAACAACCGGCTCTCCACCTGTATTGTCTCCACTACCACCGGTAGTATCGTCACCTCCTCCGGTTTCCGTACCCGGACCTTCACCGTTTGGTTCGTCATCTTCGCTACAAGCAGTGAAAACACCCAACGCCAAAGCCATAATGGCCAATTTACACCAATTCAATTTCATTTTCTCGTTTTTAAAAGTTTATAATGAATATGTTATCGCCACTTTGAAATTCCGTCCGGGCATGGGGTAGTAACGTACCACCTCATAGTTCTTCCCCCCCAGATTCGCCACATCGACCTGTAGGCGCAACTTATGCCCCTTGAACCGGAACACCCGGTACAAAGAGACGCTATGATCGGCATATGCGTCAATCAAGTTACTTTCCTTGTTCTGGGGCAAGCGGTAACGCTCGCCAGACCACGCCACATTGTAGGCCGCGTTCACCCAAGGGGTCTCAAGCACCAAACCGCCAGCCCCTGAATGCTTCGGAGTGTAGGCTATCTGATGACGCCACAACTTGCTACTGCGTTTCGTCACGTCTTCCGCCTGCATGAAGCTATAAGCAGCGGTCATCCCCAAATTCCAGGCTTTCGCCAAAGTCCATTCCGCAGCAAGGTTGACATCCACGCCATACGTCTCCACTTTGCCGATATTGGACATCTTCCACACGAACATCGTAGGCACCGCCACTATCTTGTCGTCGACCTCGTTATAATAGCCGTCCACGGAAAGACTCACGTAATCCGCCACACGCCCCATACGTCCGGCCCAAGTTGTCCCTACGTTCCATTGTCGCGTCTTTTCCGGACGCAAGCGGCTGTTCCCAATGAGCAGATAATAGAGGTCATTGAAAGTCGGGACACGGAATATGTCTTTATAAGAAGCACGCAAACGCCAACTTGCTTTTTTCACAGGCCGCCACGTCAGGCTCACCGCCGGGGAAAGCCGCTTACGGTCGTCGGCCGCCCGCCCTAAAGCCACCCGTTCGGTAATGAACGTATTCAGCAAGGAAGCCGTTACCTGAAAAAGCGGATGACGATATTGTGCAGAAAAGGCCGTCAGGCTGGTATAACGTTCCGGGTATTGGCACTCCTCCAATGTCGTGGCCAAATCATTATAGACAAAATCCTGCGCCAACGAAAAAGAAAGGTTTTTCACCGGCATCGCCCACAACGTGGCGGTCAGGTAGGTCTCCGTCTGCCTGAAACGGTCTTCCGTCGGTCCGGCAGCCTTCTTGTCTGTATCTTTATTCCAACTATAATTGAACTTACCCGAAGCTTTCAGCTTCCACTTCTCCGAAAAACGGTTTTCATACCTCAACTGTCCGAAATAGTTTCGGTCGTAAAGCCGCTCGGCCGCATAAGGGTTGTCATACACCACACTGCCGGGCAATCCGCGACGGGAATCGAACAGATACCCTTTCACATCCAAATCCTGGCGTTCCGTCAAACGGGCAAAAAGATTCACCTCCGCACGGTATGCCCCGATATCGCTATTGTTACGCCTCCCTTCTATCGGCTTGGTCAGGTTCATCATCGTAAAATGATAATTCCCGTCGGCACGCAAATATTCTCCGTAAAGAGAACAAGACAAACGCGATGTGAACCGATGGGCATAGAACAATGACGGGTTGGCCAAACCGTAAGACCCCGTCTTCGCCGAAAGACTGAAATCCCGGTCTTCAAAATCAGGCCGGCTCGTTTCGATGCTCAATGCACTTGCAGCAGCCGACATGCGTGCTGTCTGATAAATATTGTCGCTTTGCCCGATAGTCAACGTCAATGAAGAAACATTATCCAACGAGAAACGGGAGATGTCTACCTGTCCCGACTGGCAATCCCCTATGGCTACACCATCGTAGAGCACAGCCGTATGCTGCGCACCCAGACTGCGTACGGAAACGGTTTTCAACCCTCCCACACCGCCATAATCCTTCAAGATCACTCCCGAAAAATGACGTACGGCATCCGACACATCTAACACGCCCATACGCTCCAGTTCCGCCTTATCAAGCGTCTGCACAGGAGCACCCGAACGTACGGCTGCAGGCAAAACCTTCTCGGTCACCGTCAGGCCTTTCATCTGTTGTAGCCCCACATCCACGCTATCTGCACCATTTTGTGCGAGCACGAACACAGCCCCCATACAAAATGACACAAGCAACCATCCTCTCATTTTATGAGATTCCTTGTATACGCCCATTTATATTCTTCATTCTTCACTCACGACACCTTCCTCCCATCCCACGGAGATTCCGGCATGACTACGTTTTGCAGGTCTTCTGACTTACTCCGGCTTGTTGGCCTTACCACCTTATTATAATATAAGGAAGTGGCTTGAGGTTTGAAACAAACCGCACAATGAGTTCACAGCAGCGGGACTGTCCGGGATTTCCACCCGATTCCCTTTTCATCCGCCGGCCTGAAAGGGCTTTCCCATAGGCCGGGCAGAACAAAACGTTGCAAAGTTATTAAAAAAATCAGTATCTCAAGGTCTTTTCATTGATTTATATCAAGAAAAGGGCATTTAAATGATAACAAATGACCTTTTACTTGTTTTGCAGGGAGAATAGCCGTACCTTTGTAGTGTCATAAGGAACAAAAGATATTTAGTTTTTAGGTATTTAGCTCCGTGAAGGAGCAATGTTTAGGTAAAAGATTGTTAGATTAAAAAGAAAGGAAAAAAGATTATGACAGGATTAATGATTATCGCAGCGGTCGTAGTAGCTATGGCAGTTGCAATGGGTTCAAAGAAGAACAACGGTAAGTTCTTGGGTTCAAGTACTTCAATGTTGTTCGGTAACAAAAACCTGAATGCCGGTGCAGCATGTTAAGTGTAATGCACCTTAGTTTGAAAACCAATTTAAAAAGAAAATAAGATAGGAGGAAAGGCAAGCATGCTTTTCCTCCTATTTTCGTATAGGTACTCCGGCATCCACAAATCCGGTTTCCCACACACTCCCCAAGGTTTTGCAAAAAAGAGCCTTCATCCTTCAGGTTATACGATAACACATTGTGTTATAATATATTACGGAATGAAGGATGTTTCAGGCATCTTTCAGCTTTCTTTCATTGCGGAAAGCGGTAAAAAGTTCTCAGCCGAATGATTTTTCAATCTCAGGCGAACGATTTTCCGTTCTGCGCCAAACGAAATGAAGCGTGGCTGAAAGATACCTGAAATATCTTTCAGCTTATAACCACAAGGTAATGAAAGGATTGCCATACGGCCTGAAGGATGAAGGATCTTTTTGCAAAACTCCGGGGTAGGTATGCGGAAAGTTCCAAACGATCCGGCAGGAGAAAGCTTCTACCACAAAACTATAAAGATTTGTTTGCAATTATAAGTAATGTTATGTACATTTGCCAACGAATATGGTCTTTAACCTTTTATCCCTTTTCACCATGAACAAGAAACATCTGCTATTATTCGTTTTCTTCTATATATCATTCGTATGCAACACCCATGCCGAAAGCTATGCTCACGATACGCTCGTCAACGTGTTGCGCAACGAAGTACAATTCTATTTTGACAAACTAAAGAACAAGGAAACTCCGGCATACTTCATATCGCTCAGGGTCGTCGACAATAAGCGGCTTTTCCTAAGCAGTGATTTCGGGCTGTCTTCAATGGACGAGAACCATACGCGCATCCTCACTCCACAAGTAAGGGTAGGAAGCCCGGACTTGGACAACTTTGCCTATCTGGCTCAAAACAGACCCAGTAGCAGGTTTCCATACGAACGTCCGTCAACAAGCTTACCTTTGGACTGCGATGCCATACCGGTCATCAAAGAAGTGGTTTGGAACGGGATATTGGAACGTTACGAAGCAGCCGTGAAAATCTACCAACAAATGAAGGCAAGCCAAAAGACAAACGTCACGGAACTGGATTCTGTGCCGACATTTGCCCCGTCGGCTGTGGAAACTTACTACGAAAGACCATACTCTGAGGCGGAAACCGGCATAGACAAGGAGAGGTTCCAAAAATATATCAATGATGCCAGTCGCTTATTCAAAGACTACGAATTGACTTCGGGCAAGGTCTTTTTAGACTATTCCCTCCAACGTACCACCATCGTAAATACGGAAGGAACCGTGATAGCACAGAACCGTAAAGCCTATCGGCTGATGTTGGAAGCGGTTGCAGAAGCGGACGACGGGACGCCCTGTCCGCTATATGAAGACATCTTTGCCTATTCAGAGAAAGACTTGCCGACTCCGACCGAATTGGAAGACAAGGTACGGGACCTGGCCATACGTGCCGAAGCTCTGAGCAAGGCTCCCATGGCAGAAGCCTATACCGGCCCGGCCATTCTTTCCGGCAAAGCCAGTGCCGTATTCTTCCACGAAGTGCTCGGGCATCGTCTGGAAGGCAAACGCAGGGAATCGGTCAACAACGAAATCAGCGGAATGCTGAACCAACGCATCTTGCCTGCTTCTTTCCAACTGTATCTGGATCCTACGTTGACCACATACCAAGGAAAAGCATTGAGCGGCCATTACCTTTACGACGACGAGGGAGTAAAAGGGCAGCGTGTGGACTGCGTGAAAGACGGTTATCTCCGGCAATACCTGATGAGCCGAACCCCCGTAAAAGAATTCACAGGAAGCAACGGGCACGGCCGTGCGGCCAACGACCGTGACCCGAATCCCCGCCAATCCAATCTCATCGTAGAAACGACCGAACCTTATTCCGAAACACAACTGAGAAACCTACTGATAGAGGAGTTAAAACGTCAAGGCAAAGAATACGGCTATTACTTCCGCACGGTAAAAGGAGGATTTACGACCCGCGGAAAGGCCAATGCCATCAATGCGTTCAATGTCAGTCCGATTGAAGTCTACCGGGTGTTTGCCGACGGACGGGACGACCAACTGGTACGGGGTGTCTCGCTGATAGGCACCCCCTTGTCCATGTTCTCGCAAATCAAGGCGGCAGGAGGAGAAAGCGAGCTGTTCACCGGGTTCTGCGGTTCCGAATCCGGCTCCATCCCCGTCTCGGGCACATCGCCCATGGTCTATGTGTCCCAAATCGAGACCCAAGGACAGAAAGCCATCATAAAAAGCAAACAAGACCTTATAAGCCCGCCGAAGACGACAGAGGCTGAAAACACGGGAGCCATGGCTGACAGTTCCCTCATCTTCAAGGCCATGGAGGACGAGATGGCACATGTATGCCATGAACTGGCAACCCGACACAACACCGTCCCCCTGTTTGTCAACTATGTTTTGGAACGAAAACACACATCCGGAACGGAATCGTCCGGAGGCGTATGCGTCAACAAAAGAAAAGGAAATGTCAAGAACAGTATCTCCGTACATATTTTTTTGGGCGATTCGCTTGTGACAAACGACACTGGCGTAGAGCATCACCCGCAAAACATTCCCGACGAAATCGGATATGACAGAATCCGCGATGCCTTTCGGTCAAAAAGCGAAATAGCTTATCAGGGTGCCGTCCAAAGGCTTGACAACAAGAGGACGCACCTGAAACAAAACCCTAAACCGGCGGACAATGCGGTTGTGCCGGAGTTCAAGAGAATGCCTCCTGCCGTGTGGATAGGCCCTTCCGCACTCACGATTCCCTGTCCCGTGACGGATATGGAGCAACTGTCCAACCGGCTGTCAAAGGTGTTTTCAGACTATCCGGAACTGTTCAACCATTGTGTCAAAGTTTACCAGAAGCGTGTGGACTATTACCGTCTCACGTCTGAGGGGCAAAAAATACTGCAACCCGACACCGTATTCCACATTACCGCGCGTGCCAGCATAAAAACAGACGGCAATGAGGTAAAGACCGAGTATTACAGGTTGCACGTAGGTGGCATCAACGACCTTCCGTCCGAAGACGCGCTCATAGGCGAGCTGCACAGATTTGCTGAATACATGCAACAGAAAAACCGAGCCAAGGCTGTGGAAGATTTGTACATAGGCCCGGTTTTATACGAAGACGATGCCGCCATGGAGCTGTTGGCGGAGAAGATTGCCGATTACTCCCATTCATACTGGATCTCTATCCGGAACCAATCAGACCGGAAACACCGCTATCTGGGTAAACAGGTCTTTCCCCCGGCCTTATCGGTATGCCAGTTGGGCAACGATTCCGTTTATAATGGTGTGAAGCTGTTGGGCTACCGTCAAGTGGACGCGGACGGGACGAAACCGAAGACTTTGCCCATTATAGAAAAAGGAATACTGAAGCACATGCTGACGGGCAGGACACCTTCCTTGGGCTGTCCGGCTTCAACCGGCAACGAACATTTCGACGGATTAAGCCGGACCTTGGAAACACGTTACACAGCCGGTGTTTTCCGTGTCACGTCCAACCGCCCCGTCCCTTATAGCAAACTTTACAAACGTTTTCTTAAAGCGGCCAAAAAAGCGGGCTTGGAACACACCTATATCATAAGAAAGAACAGAACCTCACCCTACGCGTTGATTCGCGTAGACTTGAGCACCGGCAAGGAAGAACTTGTAGAAGGAAACTACAACTCTCCTTCACGCGAACAATTCAAGCGCATGCATGCCATTTCAAAAGAAGAGAACGTCTATAACCTTGATCCCGCAGGAGGAAAAGGTCTTGGTATCATTTCGCCTAAAGCTATCCTTTTGGAGGATATGGAGTTAGACATCACTCCAAGCCGCGCCCGTCACATAGACGAGGCTTTTTATGAATTGCGCCATTAAACGGAAATATACAAGATGACATCTACTCAGGAAAGGAGAATTTTGTTTCGTCTCCTTTCCTTTTTATATAAATAGTTTTAGTAACTTTGTCTCGGAATACATCCTGCAAACATGAAACCATCCCCCGAAATAGCCATAATAGACGCCAATACACTGACCTGCATGGGGCTGCGGGGACTTATCGAACGGATGATGCCCATGGCTACCGTCCGCACGTTCAACAGCTTCGAGCAATTGGTCCGCGACACACCGGACATGTATTTCCACTATTTTATCTCGGCCCAAACCCTTTTGGAACATAGCGCATTCTTCATTGAGCGAAAAGAAAAGACCATCGTGCTGACTAACGGGGCGGCCGGTACCCCTCAAACCTCGCATTTCCACACATTGAACATCTACCAAAGCGAAGACAGCATGGTACGTGCTTTGCTACAACTGCAACAGCACGCACACGCACATGGCCGACACCTCCCGCAAAATATGAACCACCCTTATATGGCAAATACTTCTCCGAGCGACCCCAACGGCCTTTCCACCCGTGAAATCGAAGTACTCACGCTCATCGTGCGCGGATTGACCAACAAAGAAATTGCCGACCGCTTGTGCATCAGCACCACAACTGTCATCTCCCACCGCAAGAACATCATGGAGAAACTCAATGTCCGTTCCGTATCGGGTCTCACCATCTATGCGGTCATGAACGGGTACATCGAGGCGGACCGTATCTGAAAGGAGTGAAGCAAGAAGCTTATTTCAAAGGGATGTTATATCCCTTGTGGAAATCCTCGCTCTGATAAGCCTTATGCTCATCCCAATATACCAAAGAGCCTCCGCAAGAACCATACAGACGACCGTTCGCCGAGTCATAACCGACAGTATGGGAACCATTCACTTCGATGGCCTGCCCTGCTTTCTGCATATCTTCTTTGATGACCTGCACGCTGTTTTTGGCTTTGTCGTACACGCACCACACAATCACTTTCACTTGGGCTTCGGGATAGTCCTTCGAATGGAACACGATTCCTTCAATCTTCCTGAAAGACAGATTTTCATCTATTTTCACGTAACTGCACGTATTCCACACGATCGTGGAATCTATTGGTGCAGGTAGCGCAAAGGTGAGCATTTCATCCACCCCTTCCTGCTTCCCGCGAACTTCCATCTTTTCACAGGCTTCCTCCAAACTTTCGTAAAGCCTGCGTTTCTGGTCTTTGGACAAGTCTTTTTGCAATACGGAATAATCCACTTGGTAATATCGGGATGCCTTTTTCCACAATTCGTACTCTTTGGGGGTTGTTTTCTCTTTTACCCAATCCGGTATCGAATCAAGGGGACAGAAAGAAAAACCAGTTTCTTTGTCCAATGATTCCCCGGACTTTGGAGCAACCCCACCCTGAGCCAAACCCACTTGTCCCCAAAGCACAAACAATATGACTGCTACAATATATTTTGCTTTTTTCATCGTTTTATTTTTTTAGTTCTTAAATACCAGTTTGCTCTATACTCTACCATTACATTCATGTATCATTCCATAGGCAATACTTTTATTCATGTTCGACATATATTTAATTCTCACATCGCAAAGTTAAGCATGCTTTTGAGCAAATTCCAAATATTTGAGTTTGCATTTTGAGATATTGAAAATTCGTTATTTAACTGAATATGTACAAGTTATGATTTTCTTGTCAAAAAAAGAATTTGCATCGTATTTTGAAGGCCGGATTTTTGGCGTTTATTTTAGCTTTAAGACCACTTTTCATAAACAGGTATTATACTCAAGCAAAACATTAAATAAACTTTCATGTCACCATCTCTTTGTCCCCACACAACCTTACCCGAGATTCGCGTATTTCCACCCCAAACCCGGCGCGGCGGAACCGGAGCGATTCTCACGCGCCGGACGCAAAACACATTGCATCCCTTTTGCTTCCGCACACCTGCAATCTGTACGGTCCGGGCAGATTTCGTCCGCAAGGCGTGCTGCCATGTGTCAACCTGCGGCACGTTCTGCTGACAAAATGACATTCGTTTTTTGTATCCCATTCTCCATCAATTAGAAGAAAAATCGGGGTTTTCAGCACATTTTTATCCCGTTTGGCTCCCAAACGTTCCGCTTCACGCGGAGAAAAATCAGGATTTCTGCGGAGAAAAAAAATGTTTTCTCAGCCGAATGAAAAATTTTCTTCTTCATAAAAATCGGAGAAAGGAAGGAAAATGCACACAAAGCGGAGTTTGTTTTAAAGTTGGAAACAAAAATATAATCTTATTAACAGCTATTTGAGACTAAAAAAACAAGGAAAAAACAAGAATAAACAGGGGTATCTTGGCTCATAGTGTAAAGAAAAGAACATACAAACATGACTTTATTCTCTCCCACGGAGAGACCATGCCCTGACGGAAAATCCTAATAAATAAGGATTGCCCCACCCGACGATTCATCGTAACTTTGCATCCCGAAACAAAAACCACGGATGGACAGATTGAGTATCATATCAGCAGTATTATTCCTCTCGGGCGCACCTTCATACGCGCTCCCCATCGAGGAAACGGCGGAAGACAGCGCACGGGTAAAAGACATCGAAGAGGTGGTCATCGTATATTCTCCCAAAGAAACCGGCAAGTTACGGCAGGCTCCCATCGCCGTTTCCCTTTTCGACCGGACGGCATTAGACGACCAACATACTGCTTCGCTGAAGGAACTTTCGGCTTTCGTACCGAACTTCTACATGCCGGACTATGGCAGCAGCCTGACCTCGGCGGCTTACATCCGCGGCATCGGTTCGCGCATCAATACTCCGGCCGTAGGATTGTACGTGGACAACGTGGGATATGCCGACAAAAGTGCCTACGACATTGAATTGCTGGACGTGGAACGCGTGGACGTGTTGCGCGGCCCGCAGGCCACACTGTACGGACGGAATGCCATGGGCGGCCTGCTCCGCGTGTTTACCCGCAACCCGTTCCATTATCAGGGCACGGACATCCGCTTGGGGACTTCGGTAAAAGATAAGGGTTACCAGTTGTCGGCATCGCATTACCAAAAGACAAGCCACAGGATGGCATACGCCTTGAGCGGATTTTATAAGCATTCGGAAGGATTCTTCAAAAACGTCACCCGGCATGAGACGGTAGGAGGAAACGAAACGGGAGGCGGACGCGTACGGGTCATTTACCTTCCGGCAGAGGCTTGGAAGCTGGACTTCTCTACCGATTATTCGTATCGTGAAGATCACGGTTATCCCTACCGCTATTTAGGTGTCACCGAAGGAGAAGAGTCTCGTCCCGACCGTATAGGGCGTATCCTCTACAACCGTCCTTCATTCTACCGCCGAAGCCTGCTGAACAGCAGCCTCAACGCACAATATACCGCCGACAAGTTTATCCTGTCGTCCGTCACGGCCTACCAAAACTTGAACGACAACATGACGCTCGATCAGGATTTCACGGACGCGGACTATTTCAGCCTGACACAAAAGCAACGCATCAACTCCTGGAGCGAAGAACTGACTTTCAAAAGCCGCAACAACCGCCGTTGGGAATGGACCGGCGGAATCTACGCCATGCACCAGGCTTTACGTACGAAAAGTCCGGTATCCCTGACCCGTGAGTTCATGAACACCGTGTTCGACAAGGCCAACGCAGCCATCAGCCCGATGGGAATGGGACTTACATTGGACATGCCCGTCTCTCCCTACGTGGCCGACGGGGCTTTCGACACCCCGACCACCGACCTTGCCGCTTTCCACCAAAGCACATTCAACGACTTATTCGGGGCGGAAGGGCTGAGCCTTGTAGCCGGCCTGCGTGTGGAATATGAAAAGATGAGACTGGACTACGATTACGGCGGCTGCATGGACTACGGTGTAGAACTTACTTCTCCCATGATGCCGCTCGTCCTCGAAGGCCTGTCGGACGACAGCCGTTTCCGGGGCAGTTTAAAACACGATTACGTGCAGTGGTTACCCAAAGTGGCTTTGCAATACCATTTTTCGGCGCAAAACAACGTGTACGTAAGCTGGAGCAAGGGTTATCGCAGCGGAGGGTACAACGTACAGATGTTCAGCGACCTGGTACAAGGCGATTTGAAAAGCCGGATGATGCGCTCCGTCAAGAACAAGACGGCGGAGACGTTGGACGGACCGATGTACGACCACATGCCGGAAGCCGTGAAACAGATGATTGTCCACCAAATTCCACAGGAGGAGTTTTCCGGAACGCCGGCACAAACCCGCTTCAAACCGGAATACAGTTATAATTATGAGGCGGGCGGACACTTCTCGTTCTCGGACGGCAAGATACAACTGGATGCCGCCGTGTTCTACATGGACGTGTACGACCAACAGATTTCCAAATTCGTAAGCAGCGGATTGGGGCGTGTCATGGTCAACGCCGGACGGGGACGGAGTTGCGGTACGGAAATCGGACTGCGCGGCGGATGGTTGGACAACCGCCTGACGTGGCATGCGTCATACGGCTACACGCACTCCGTATTCAAACGCTATGAAGCGCAGGAAGCCTGGACGGAAACAGCGCAAGAGGCGGTGAATTATGACGGAAACCATGTGCCTTTTGTCCCCATGCACACGCTCGCGGCAGGTGTGGAATACGAACAACCTTTGGAACACCATAAGATAAAAAGCTACTTCTTCGGTGTGAATACCACGGGAGCCGGAAAAATCTATTGGAGCGAGGACAACGCTTTCCACCAGCCGTTTTACGCACTGTTGAACGCCCATGCCGGTTTGGATTTCGGCTCCGTACGCATTGATATCTGGGGCAAAAACCTGACGGATACGGACTACGACGCTTTCTTTTTCACTTCGGCCGCTACGACCCGCAACCTGAAATTCGGACAACGGGGCAATCCGTTACAGTTCGGAGTAGATGTCAGCCTGCATTTCTGACCCGCCCCGGACAGGGTGAACCGATTATTCATTCCATGCACTGCAACGCGGGCAACGCCCCTTGCTGTGAAGCTTGGCCCCGCAACGTCCGCAAACGTAGGGACAACGGGCATAACGGAAATAATGCCGCAACGCCCAACCGACGTAAAACAAGAAAAAAGGATAGCCGAGATAATACAACGTGGTGAGCGAAAAGAAGAGATAACACCCTGCACATACGCCTAATAAGGCAAACAAGTACAGCATGGCCTCCTGAAAGGGAAGTTGTCGGCAAACGTCTTCCACCGACGCTATGGCCAGAATGACAATCAGCCACACGGAAGCCACGAACAAGCCCAAAATAAACGGCAATCCGAAAGGATTGAGTGTCGGGTGGAAATAAAACTCCGTCCACGTATCAGGCACAAAATTCTGCATACTTGCATAAAGCGTAGCAGCGCCGGACAAGGTCAGGCAAAGCAAGGTAGGATAACAACTTCCGATATCGTCGAAATGCACGATATGGAAACGCTTGCGACGCATGCGGCGTACTAACCATAACACTGACAGCACGCCTAAAACGGACAGGAAATATATCAGGTGCGTATTGCTGAAGGCATGGATAAACCGCGAAATGGAATCATCCGGAACGACCCGTGCCAGTAAATCCTGCTCATGCACCCACCCCATGGTAGACTGGTCGCGGGCTACTTTCACCCAAACCGAATCCACCGAGTCCTCCGGTACAATCATGACTTCAGCCACGACGAGACGGTCGTCCGCAAATACAGCCACAGTGTCTTCCGGCACACCGGCATGCACAGGATTATGGACAGGATGGACGGTTTGCAGGCACAACGAATCTCCCACCACCACGAAATTATAATTCCGGTTATAATGATGGGAAGCCTCAAAATCAAGCGAATCCTTCCGTTTCTCCGTCAAATCCCATTCGTCGGAATAATCGGGCTTCTGGTAATAACAACCGGCCGACAACAAACTGCCTAATAACAAGCAAATCAGAAAAAAGCTACTCTTCCGCATCGGCATAGACTTTCATTTGGCAGGCTTTACAGTCGAAAGACAAACGGAAACGACGTCCGTCGGACGAGACCAAATAATACGGTTCCCGGAAGGGGGACTTCCCTCCTCCATAGCGCGGGCACCACCCCATGCTGTAACGTAGGCAATGGCGGCAAAACATCAGTACGGCACCGACAGGTTCCCGTTCCTCAAAAGCCGGAGCGACGCGCACTGCCCCTTGCCTATGGTAGAAATCCTCTGCCTTACGGTTCATCACATTGGCCAGATACGTCACCTCTTCCGGAACCCACCGCACCGGAGCCTTCCCTTGCTTTTCATCCCGGCTACGTGTAAAGGCCGTCGGAAGGAGGCGCACCTCTCGCGGCTCATTCATCTTACGTGCCGACAACAACCGCCCAACCAACGTCCTGCGCCAATCGGCCAATACGGAAGAAGGGATAAACCAGTCTGAACGAAGACGAATCTCTACTCCGCCCGCCTCGAACGGCGTATTTCCCAACTTGGACAACTGTGCCTTGATGTTTTCAGCCTGCGAGCTGCGTGCCTTCTCTTTGGGATAGGGAAAAGCCACGGCGACCGACACCTCGTCCTCGTCGCGCACCTCCAACGTGAAACCCTCGGCATACTCGCCCAACGTCCATTCCACCCGGATTTTGCGGACAGCGGACGGACGGGACAGCACGTCCTCGAACGCCTTGTCGAAATTGCGGTACAGACGGGCGTGAGGACGGACACGCGGCATTTCCGCCGGATAAATCTTATTGGCTTCCACACGGTTCACGCGAAATCCCTGCAAGTTGCCCTGCTCGTCCAAAAAGCACAGTCCGTCACCGTTGGCAAACGGCTTGACTCCGGACACGACGATACATTTTCCACGGACTTCTTTCACCGTCCCCACTTCTTCACCCAACGATTTGGGCGTATGGAACGAAAAAATATCAGGTGTACGGCCATCCAGAAAATAACGGGTGAACCCTCGGTTGAAACTTTTCTCCAAACAGGGTGTGAACGCCAAAGAGACCTGCCCCGATGAAGCCCGGCGGTACTCCGGACGGCGTTTGAAGATTTCGTCCAAACGGCTGCGGTACCACGCAGTCACGTTTTTCACGTATGCCACGTCCTTCAGACGTCCTTCGATTTTCAGCGAAGTCACGCCCGCATCCAATAAGCGTTCCAAATCTTCACCCCGGTTCATGTCTTTCAAGGAAAGCAAGTGGCGGCCTTGTTCTATCATACGCCCGTCGCTGTCTACCATATCGAACTTCAACCGGCAGAACTGGGCGCACTCTCCCCGATTGGCACTCCGCCCGAAGCAATACTGCGACACGTAGCACTGTCCACTGTAACTGACACAGAGCGCCCCGTGTACAAAGACCTCCAACGGCACGTCGCAAGCCGCATGCACGGCCTGAATCTCGGCCAAAGACAGTTCACGCGCCAACACCACTTGGCTGAACCCCAAACCGTGGAGGAACTTCACCTTCTCCGGTGTACGGTTGTCCATCTGCGTGCTGGCATGCAAAGGGATGGGCGGAAGGTCGAGTTCCAGCAAAGCCATGTCCTGCACGATGAGCGCATCCACTCCGGCACGATACAACGCCCACACCAACCTTTCCGTCTCAGGCAGTTCCTCGTCCTTCAATATCGTATTGACCGTGACGTACACTTTGACACGGAACGTATGGGCATACTCCACCAGACGGGCGATGTCCTCCACGGAATTGCCCGCCGATGCCCTTGCCCCGAAACGGGAAGCACCAATATACACGGCATCTGCCCCGTGGTCCACTGCCGCCATGGCACATTCCACGTTGCGGGCCGGAGCCAGAAGCTCTACTGGTCTTTGTCTGATCATCGGATACTATTAATATCGTAAGGAGTTTCCTGATACACGTAATAATTCAGCCAGTTGGAAAACAACAGGTTTCCATGGGCACGCCATGTCACCAACGGTCCTTCCTCCGGCACATTGTGACAGTAATAGTTCACCGGCATGTCTATCGGCAAGCCTTTCTCCAAGTCGCGACGGTATTCCGTATCCAAGGTATAGGGGGAGTACTCGGCATGTCCCGTGACGTAAATCTCCCGTCCGCCACGCGCCATGACCATGCACACCCCGGACTGAGGAGATTCGGCAATGACCTCAAGGCCAGGCACCCGGAGCACGTCCTCGCGGCGAATCTCCGTATGGCGGCTGTGCGGCATATAAAACTCATCATCGAAACCGCGGAATATCGGTAGCATGGGAGCCAACGGATATTGCTTGAAAACGCCGAACATCTTCCGGTCCAACTTGTATTTGGGTACGCCGTAATAATGGTATAATCCGGCTTGGGCAGCCCAGCAGATGTAGAGGGTGGAAGTGACATGGGTGCGTGCCCAATCGAAAATTTCCTTGATTTCATCCCAATAATTCACCTCTTCATAGTCAAGATGTTCCACAGGCGCACCGGTAATAATCATACCATCGAACTTCTCCTCCTTCATCAGCTCGAAATCACGGTAGAAAGCTTTCATGTGCTCCACCGGCGTATTCTTCGACGTGTGCCCCTTCACTTTCATGAAAGAGACCTCGACCTGCAAAGGCGTGTTGGACAACAGTCGGACGAGGTCGGTCTCTGTCGTAATTTTCAACGGCATGAGGTTCAATATGACAATGCGCAACGGACGGATGTCCTGCGAAGAGGCTCGCGAACTGTCGATGACAAAGATGTTTTCTTTCTTCAACAACTCGATGGCCGGAAGCCTGTCTGGTAAATTTAATGGCATGTATAATCGGTTTTATCGTTTCTATGACCACGCAAAATTAGCAAAATCTTACTGAAACGCCTACCATTTTAACGCAACAAGCGGAACGATTTAGAATCTTTATCGTTCCGCTTGCCTAAAAAATATATGCCTACGCCGAATGGCTTACCAAATCGTCACACGCTTTTCTTTCGGCACAAACATCGAATCTTTTTCAGTGATACCGAAAGCCTCATACCAAGCGTCGATATGGGGCAATGCGCCGTCCACACGCCAACGTCCCAATGAATGGGGGTCGCTCTTCGTCCGTACGCGGATTTCCTCGTCACGGATATTTCCGGCCCACAGATTTGCATAAGCCAAGAAGAAGCGCTGTTCGGGCGTAAAGCCGTCTTCCGTCTGCAAAGGCTTCTCTTTCATTGCATTTTGGAATGCCGTATATGAAACCATCAAACCACCGTGATCGGCCAGGTTCTCGCCCAAAGTCAAAGCACCGTTCCCTTTCAAACCGGGTAATACCTCTATATTGCTGAAGAAATCCTCCATCACTTTGGCGCGGGCTTCGAAGCGTTCCGCATCGCCCGGTGCCCACCAATCGGTCAGGTTTCCGTTCTTGTCGAACTGACGGCCCTGGTCGTCGAATCCGTGCGTCATCTCATGGCCGATAACCACACCTATGGCTCCATAGTTATAAGCATCGTCGGCCTCCATATCGAAGAACGGCGGCTGAAGGATACCGGCCGGGAAGCAGATTTCATTGGTCGTCGGGTTATAGTAAGCGTTCACAGTCTGCGGAGTCATGTACCATTCGTCACGGTCGACCGGCTTGTTCAACTTCTTGTCTATGACATATGCCAAATCGAACTCATTGCTGCGCACGATGTTGGCCCAGTAACTGTCGTCCTTGATTTCCAAGCCCGAATAGTCGCGCCATTTGTCGGGATAGCCCACCTTGACATAGAAAGATGCCAATTTGTCCAAAGCCACTTTCTTCGTCTCGTCGCTCATCCAATCCTGTACTTTGATACGTTCAGCCAAAGCGTCTTGCAGGTTTTTCACCAGTTTCACCATACGTTCTTTGGCTGCTGCGGGGAAGTATTTCTCTACATATTTCTCGCCTAACCCTTCGCCCAATACGCCTTCCACGGTAGCCACAGCTTTCTTCCAGCGCGGACGATCCTGCTGTTTTCCACTCATCACCCGTCCGTAGAAATCGAAGCTGCAAGCCCGAAGCTCGTCGCTAAGATAGGGAGCCGAAGAATTGATCAACTTCCATTCCATGAAAGCTTTCTGGTCTTCCACCGGTGTTTCGGCCAATATCTTTTCCACCTCATGAATCGGCTCGGGTTGTCCTACGCTGACTTCTTTCAATCCCTGAATACCCATCGTACTGAAGAATACATCCCAATCAATTCCGGAATAGTCCTTCTTCAGTTCCTCGTACGTCATCTTATGATAGTTGGCTTCGGGATCACGCTGCTGCACGGCCGAATAAGAAGGAACGGCAATACGGGTTTCAATGCCCATCACGGCTTCCATCTTACGTTTGGCTTCTTCCGGAGTAGAGCCGCACAAGGTGAACATCTTCTCCATATATGCCTTGAACGATTCGCGGACATGCACCGTGGCCGAATCATTGTCCAGATAATACTCTTTCTCACCGAGGCTCAAACCGCCTTGCCCGATTTGAAGGAGGTTCATGCTACTGTTCTTGATGTCGGCATCAATGTAGAAGCCGAAGTAACCGGGAAGCCCCTTGCTACCGAGTTTAGCCATCTGGGCTATGATTTCCTTGCGGTCCTGGATGGCTGCAATAGCCTCCAAGTCAGCTTGGATAGGGGCATAACCCTCCTTGTTCTGCTTCACGCTGTCCATGGCGATGTTATACAAATCACCGATTTTCTGCTCCAACGTCCCGGCTTCGTGCTGTCCCTTGGCCATGGCTTCTATCAAGTCGCGCAACTGCTTGTTATTGTTCTCTATCAAGACCTCAAAGTTCCCGTAAGTCGAGTACTCTCCCGTGAGTGGATGAGCCTTGATCCAACCGCCGCAGGCATACTGATAGAAATTATCTCCCGGCTTTGCTTTCTGGTCCAGATTACTCAGTTCGATTCCCGTCTTGGAAACCGATCCGCCACAGCCTGCCAATGCCAAAGAAGCAAAGGCCAGCATAGGGAAAAATTGCTTTAGTTTCATTTTATCATTCATTTAAGATAGTATTTGTAGAATATTCAAGATTGTGCCTCTTCAAGTTCCAACGAAGCCTCTTCCCACGCATTGACAGCCTCGTCCAATTGCTTCTTCAACGCGCCATGGCGTTCGTAGATCGAAACATCGGCAGCCCCTTCCGGAGTGGCCAGTTGGTCTTCCAGCATTTTCACTGCGGCTTCCAACTCCCCGATTCGGGCTTCGCACTGTTCCACCGCCTTCTCCAACCTACGGACTTTTTTCTGTTGTTCTTTCTGCTGTTCGTAGCTCAACCGATTGGAAGGCCCTGTTTTTTCCTCCACAGAAGAAACCATCGTCGAAGATGTGGATAGTGAAGGTTTCTGCAAATCGTTCAAAGATTCGATATTCTTACGCTGCAAGAAGTCATAGATACCTCCCAAATGCTCCTTGACCAGTCCCCCACCGAACTCATACACTTTGGAGACGAGGCCGTCGAGAAATTCGCGGTCGTGGCTTACGACGACCACCGTTCCGTCGAAATCCCGTATGGCATCCTTCAACACGTCTTTGGAACGCATGTCCAGGTGGTTCGTAGGTTCGTCGAGAATCAGGAAGTTCACGGGTTCGAGCAAGAGTTTAATCATGGCCAGACGGCTCCGTTCTCCCCCCGACAGCACCTTGACTTTCTTTTCGGAAGCTTCGCCGCCGAACATGAATGCTCCTAATATGTCGCGTATCTTCAAGCGGATGTCTCCCTTAGCCACACGGTCTATCGTGTCGAATACCGTCAGTTCGCCGTCTAAAAGTTGCGCCTGGTTTTGTGCAAAATAACCTATTTGCACGTTATGCCCCAGCTTCAAATTCCCCTCGAAAGGAATCTCACCCATGATACATTTGACTAAGGTAGATTTTCCTTCGCCGTTCTTTCCGACAAACGCCACCTTCTCGCCACGTTTGATGGTCAAGTCCACATCGTGGAACACGACATGTTCCCCGTATGCCTTTCTCACGCCTTCACAAATCAGAGGATAGTCTCCACTACGCAAGGCAGGCGGGAACTTCAGCCTCAAAGCCGAGTTGTCCACCTCATCCACCTCTATCGGCACCATCTTTTCAAGCTGTTTGATGCGGCTCTGTACCTGTACGGCCTTAGTGGGTTTATAGCGGAACCTTTCGATAAACTCCTTGATGTCGGCTATTTCTTTCTGTTGGTTCTCGTATGCACGAAGCTGCTGCTCGCGACGTTCTGCGCGTAGCCGCACGTACTCGTCATACTTTACCTTGTAATCGAACACGCGGCCGCAGGAAATTTCCAAGGTACGGTTGGTTACATTATTGATAAAGGCGCGGTCATGGCTCACCAAGACGACGGCATTGGCCTTAGTGGCCAGAAAATTTTCAAGCCACTGTATGCTCTCGATGTCCAAATGGTTGGT